>Ga0315329_10000092_pt1 | contig 33898 bp, 21 predicted proteins | sample M150032315metaG_FD_203459 | JGI IMG/M metagenome (GOLD analysis project Ga0315329, IMG submission 203459) | Ammonia-oxidizing marine archaeal communities from Monterey Bay, California, United States - M1 500m 32315 | ecosystem: Environmental > Aquatic > Marine > Coastal | place: USA: California...
AACCTGCGGCTGGATCACCTCCTTAAAGAGAGACAGAACTGTCTCAGTAAGTGTCTACCTCTATTGCCTAATCTAGTCTTTTGAACGAATAATTCTATATTCAATACGTTTTACGTTTTGAAAAAAGATGGGTCTGTAGTTCAGTTGCTTAGCTTGCTCCCTGCTCTTATTAAGAGTAGGGCTGAGTCGTGCTAATCGATTAAATTTACAACAATCCCAAAGTGAATTTGGGTCTGTAGCTCAGTTGGTTAGAGCGCACCCCTGATAAGGGTGAGGTCGGTGGTTCAAATCCACCCAGACCCACCAATAATTTTGAGAGGCTTCAAAAGAGAATCTCAAAATTTACTTAAATCGACCATTGAGTCAATTTAAGTCGTTCTTTAACAATTTAGTGAATGAAGACATATATATGTTTGTTCGGTGTCTTTGATGAGTTTGAGCAGTGGTGTTTGTGATGAGCACTAAGGCTTAAGTTGATCGATAAAGACGCCATCCCAAATGTGTGTATGCTGTAATCTTAAAATCAAGTTATACAAGCGCAATATCTGTACGAATGAAAGTCGTTATTAGTTGCAGTAATTTTCTGTGTAGTCGTGGTCCTGGTGTATACAAGACGGGACATTGATTCTGCTTTTTAGAATTCATGATTATATGGTCAAGCAACGAAGCGTACGTGGTGGATGCCTTGGCAATTAGAGGCGATGAAGGACGTTGTAGACTACGAAAAGCTTCGGGGAGCAGTCAAACATGCTTTGATCCGGAGGTGTCCGAATGGGGAAACCCAGCCTCATCATTAAGCAGTTTCAATTTGCTGATGCTTTAGCATCAGCCAAAGCCGCCATCAGAAGCATGCTGGTGGTTTTAGAGACTTCTTAATGATGAGGCTATCGTTAACTGAATACATAGGTTAACGAGGCGAACGCGGAGAACTGAAACATCTAAGTACCCGCAGGAAAAGAAATCAACCGAGATTCCCAAAGTAGCGGCGAGCGAAATGGGACTAGCCCTTAAGTTACAGATGGTTTAGCGGAACGCTCTGGAAAGTGCGGCGAAAGAGGGTGATAGCCCCGTACGCGAAAGGCCATTTGTGATGAAATCGAGTAGGTCGGAACACGTGAAATTTTGACTGAACATGGGGGGACCATCCTCCAAGGCTAAATACTCCTAATTGACCGATAGTGAACTAGTACCGTGAGGGAAAGGCGAAAAGAACCCCGGTGAGGGGAGTGAAATAGACCCTGAAACCGCGTACGTACAAGCAGTCGGAGCCTTTATTTATAAGGGTGACGGCGTACCTTTTGTATAATGGGTCAGCGAGTTATTGTCAGTAGCAAGGTTAACCGTTTAGGGGAGCCGTAGGGAAACCGAGTCTTAATAGGGCGTTTTAGTTGCTGGCAATAGACCCGAAACCGAGCGATCTAGCCATGGCCAGGTTGAAGGTTGAGTAACATCAACTGGAGGACCGAACCCACCTATGTTGAAAAATGGGGGGATGAGCTGTGGCTCGGAGTGAAAGGCTAATCAAGCTCGGAGATAGCTGGTTCTCCTCGAAATCTATTTAGGTAGAGCCTCATGAATAACCACTGGGGGTAAAGCACTGTGCCGGCTAGGGGGTCATCCCGACTTACCAACCCGATGCAAACTCTGAATACCAGTGAGTTTTATCATGGGAGACAGACGGCGGGTGCTAACGTCCGTCGTCGAAAGGGAAACAACCCAGACCACCAGCTAAGGTCCCTAATATCAGTTAAGTGGGAAACGATGTGGGAAGGCTTAGACAGCTAGGAGGTTGGCTTAGAAGCAGCCATCCTTTAAAGAAAGCGTAATAGCTCACTAGTCGAGTCGGCCTGCGCGGAAGATATACCGGGGCTCAAACTGATAACCGAAGCTGTGGATGCGCACTTTGTGCGTGTGGTAGAGGAGCGTTCTGTAAGCCGTTGAAGGTGAATCGAGAGGTTTGCTGGAGGTATCAGAAGTGCGAATGCTGACATGAGTAACGATAAGGGGGGTGAAAAACCTCCCCGCCGAAAGATCAAGGTTTCCTGTCCAACGTTAATCGGGACAGGGTGAGTCGGCCCCTAAGGCGAGGGCGAAAGCCGTAGTCGATGGGAATCTGGTTAAAATTCCAGAACCGATTTTTACTGCGATGGAGGGACGGAGAAGGCTAGGCTAGCACGGCGATGGTTGTCCGTGTTTAAGCGTGTAGGTAGGGGGATTAGGTAAATCCGGTTCCTCGTTAATCTGAGACGTGATGACGATCCTGAAGGGAGACCTGACGGAGAAGTAGTCGATGCCATGCTTCCAGGAAAATCTTCTAAGCTTCAGGTAAGAATTGACCGTACTGTAAACCGACACAGGTGATCAGGTAGAGAATACCAAGGCGCTTGAGAGAACTTGGGTGAAGGAACTAGGCAAAATGGTACCGTAACTTCGGGAGAAGGTACGCTCCTTTTGGTGATCGCACTTGCTGCGTAAGCTGAGGGGAGTCGAAGTGACCAGGTGGCTGCAACTGTTTATTAAAAACATAGCACTCTGCAAACTCGTGAGAGGAAGTATAGGGTGTGACGCCTGCCCGGTGCCGGAAGGTTAATTGATGGGGTTATCTTCGGAGAAGCTCTTGATCGAAGCCCCGGTAAACGGCGGCCGTAACTATAACGGTCCTAAGGTAGCGAAATTCCTTGTCGGGTAAGTTCCGACCTGCACGAATGGCGTAATGATGGCCACGCTGTCTCCACCCAAGACTCAGTGAAATTGAAATTGCTGTTAAGATGCAGTGTACCCGCGGCTAGACGGAAAGACCCCGTGAACCTTTACTATAGCTTCACACTGGACTTTGACCTTATTTGTGTAGGATAGGTGGGAGACTTTGAAGCGTTGGCGCTAGCCAGCGTGGAGTCGCCCTTGAAATACCACCCTGGTAATGTTGAGGTTCTAACTTAGGTCCCTTATCGGGATTGAGGACAGTGTGTGGTGGGTAGTTTGACTGGGGCGGTCTCCTCCTAAAGAGTAACGGAGGAGCACGAAGGTACCCTAAGGGCGGTCGGAAATCGCCCGATTAGTGTAATGGCATAAGGGTGCTTGACTGCGAGACTGACAAGTCGAGCAGGAGCGAAAGCTGGTCATAGTGATCCGGTGGTTCTGAATGGAAGGGCCATCGCTCAACGGATAAAAGGTACTCCGGGGATAACAGGCTGATACCGCCCAAGAGTTCACATCGACGGCGGTGTTTGGCACCTCGATGTCGGCTCATCACATCCTGGGGCTGAAGCCGGTCCCAAGGGTATGGCTGTTCGCCATTTAAAGTGGTACGCGAGCTGGGTTTAGAACGTCGTGAGACAGTTCGGTCCCTATCTGCCGTGGGCGCAGGAGATTTGAGAAGAGTTGCTCCTAGTACGAGAGGACCGGAGTGAACGAACCTCTGGTGTTCGGGTTGTGTCGCCAGACGCATTGCCCGGTAGCTACGTTCGGACAGGATAACCGCTGAAAGCATCTAAGCGGGAAGCCCCCTTCAAGACGAGATCTCCCTGAGGACTTGATCCTCCTAAAGTGCCGTTGAAGACGACGACGTTGATAGGCTGGGTGTGTAAGTACAGTGATGTATTGAGCTAACCAGTACTAATTGCACGTGAGGCTTGACCATATAATCATGCATTCTTAGATTTTGAAGAGTGGTTATGTGAGAAAAGCAACTAATCGACTTTAACGTACAGAAGAAAAATCTTGTATAACGAAGCATTACAGACAAACTTCATTCATTGAATTGTTAAGACATGTTGGGCCGCTGTACTTGAATGTAGAGTAAGCGAACCGACGCCAGAATTGCCTGACGACATTAGCAAGTGTGAACCACCTGATCCCATCTCGAACTCAGAAGTGAAACCGCTTAGCGCCGATGGTAGTGTGGGGTTTCCCCATGTGAGAGTAGGTCATTGTCAGGCATCTAAATAAGGAATCCCTGCATTCGTTTGAGTGCAGGGATTTTTTTATGCATGCTGGAAAGCTGACAATGACCGGTCATAGTGATTCAGAATTTAGCTGAGCTAAATTAGAACCCAACGTTACTCTAAAGGGCAGCCTTTGGCTGTCTGTGCCACTGACGTGGCTTTGATTCGAAATCTGGCTTAACTCCCCAAGACAATGCCCGAATTCATGTAGCACGGCTGACCCTACGTTCCACTTTCTGCCGCTTTCGGATAGCTCGTAAGCGTCTGCCTTTTGAATAATCCCTATGACCAAGCCAATGATCAAGATTATCAGCAGCACCCAACCTTGGCCAATGTTCTTAATTTTGTTGACTAGTGTGAACATATCTATTTCCTAAAATGTGCTTACAATTCTTTCCACGCCGCACCCCATAATTCTTCACCTTGCCGCGCTTCTAGGCTTACGGCCTCAATCTCAAATCCTTTGCCTCAGTGCAACCTGCATTTTCTCACCATGCACATCTCATTCTTGAACCTTTTAAGACCTTTTCAAATTACTAAATTCCTATCGCTAAGTCTTGAGATATGATGTATCAACTAGTATCAGATATTTTTATGGCTGGTTAAGTAGTCTAGAATGTGCAGATCGATTTTCCTGCTTCTACCTAAAACGACTGTCTCTCAATTTACATCGAAAATGTCGATATCACGATCGGCGCGAGTATTCGTTCCCAAAAAGCAATACAGACTTCATTTATTGAATTGTTAAGACATTGTTGGCGCGTTGTTCAAACAACGCACCGACACCCGAATTGCCTGATGACATAGCAAGTGTAAACCACCTGATTTCATCTCGAACTCAGAAGTGAAATCGCTTAGCGCCGATGGTATTGTGGGGTTTCCCCATGTGAGAGTAGGGTGAGGCTCGTGCTTATGAAGCGTCAGCTTCATGCGAGCTGAACGACTCGCCATGGATGGGGAGGCTGGGGCTAAAGAAGATTACAAATATTGCGCCAGGGAGGGCGACACAGATCTTCCTTACACTATGCATCAGGCATCTAACTAAGAAGGCCCCTGTTATTTTTCGCTAATTTTAGCTTGATACTATTCCGCTACCTAAACTGTCTCAGCATACCCAGGAACTGATTCTGGTATGCAATCCCCTTTTCAGAGAGACTCACCAGTCGGCGCGTCTTCATTCATCAACGCACCACGTTACCAGCGCCATCAGCCGGAACAGACACTGCTTTACCAACTGGTGGAGAATTACTATCCGGCATTTTTGGAACATCGGTCGCCAAGGGCCGCCTACTACCGGATAGCGTATAGCCTGCTGGATTCAGCAGATCCACCGAATTAGGGGGGCTATCCTAACCTACTACCCAGCAAGCTACAGCCTCCATTCTTCTGCCATAACTGACTTTGCACAGCAATCACGCCTCATATACAAGGCTTCTTGGCTTTGGCACAAATCAAAAGGGTCAGAGTACTTTGATTTAGCAATCTATTAATAAAGGCGCCCTAGGGTGCCTTTATTTGGTCTTTGCTATTTAGTCGAATAGGAAAGAGCACCAGAATTCATCAGTGCTCTTAATGAGCGATAGCTAGTTACCAATCAGTGCTGGAATACCAGGTAGTTGGCCAACAGCGGCGAGTGAACCGACACAAACGATAAATGCGGTAGCTGGAATAAGGAACTTGTCCTTAAACGAAAGCGTTCCAGCACGTTCATGGTCACCAATAAGTCCCATATTGTCGAGTAGCATTGTTGTGGCCCAACCAAATACAGGGTTTACGAATGCACAAGCAAATATACAGATACCTGCGCTAAGCGCGTCTTTCTGCTTCTGGATCATCTGCATACCTGCTTCAAGTAGGGGCAAGAAAACACCTACGATCAAAGCAATACGTAGAACAGGTTCCCACATTGCTAAGTCCATTGGGTAGCCTATTACTGAAGCTAAAATACACAAAAAGCCGGTAAGCAATGCGCCACCTGGAATTGGACGTTTAGCGATAGCCGCTGGGATCATATAGGTACCCCAGGATGAGGCTAAGTTACCGCCGCCTAATAGCGAACCGATACCTTGGCGAATCGATGCCACTATCATGGTGTCATCTACATCCATCAGTACGCCTTTTGCGTCTTTAGGGTAGTTAAGCTCTTGGAATACACGGTGGCCAAGATAATCTGGTGACCACATGGCAACCGCTAGTAGTGCGAATGGCGTAACCGCGACAAAGTGCGCTAGGTTCGGCCAACCTAATTGCCAACCTGTATCTTCACCCCACCAGTAAAATGGGCTGAAATGAGGTAACCCAGGCTCTGTTGTAAAGGCAAAATCGGCACCTAATACATAGGCAACAATACCGGCAATGAGAGAGCACAGTGGAATAGATAACCAACGTTTGTTCACTTTTGCTAGGTAAGCGTAAACCAATACAGTAATGCCGATAACGACAAACGCGATATAACCTTGATCGGTGCTTGCAGCCCAAGCTTCAGTCCTATTAATTTGGCTAAGCAATCCTACCGCGCCTAAATAAATGAGCAGTCCTCCGCGCACGCCAACGCCAGTGAGTGTCATGAGTTTTGAGCCACCCTTGGTGTAGGCCAAAATCAAGCCGAATGCACACACCATTACCCCAAGTGCTAATGGATGCCCGCCCGCACTTGCAATAAGTGGTATGAGCGGAATCATTGGTCCGTGGGTACCGGCCAAATTAGCATTAGGGTTCAGGATTGCGGAGAATAAAATAACAAACAAGGCCCCCGCAATAAGCAACTCATAACGGACGTTCTCTGCAACAAACTCTGGTGAAAGCCCAAACTGTGTAGCAAATACCGCTACCATGGCGGTTACCATTACAACTTTACCTATCGTTGCTGCGAGTGCAGGTACCCAGTCTTCAATTTCAATACTGTAATCACGAAAGGGAAGGTGAACCCCCCAGCGTCGGAAGCTCATGATCTTTAGATCGTGGTGTAGAAAATCTTCGCGACTTTCAAAATCGTGCGCTTCTCGGCGCACGTCTCTATAAAAAGGCTTATTCTTATTGGACATATAGTCTTTCCCTTTAGGATTTCGAGTCTTGCCATATCCAGTCTGCGCGTAGTACATCGGCCTTCAACCAGTACGAGACGACATTCCAGACGCTACCATGTATCCCTAATATCATATTTTGGAAATTAAAGAGGATAAATGATGGTTGGTATTTTTCGATGGTAAATAGTGAACTTTCCCTTAAGTTAGTGCCACTCTTTGGATGAGATTCCCCATATTAAGCTGATCTGTTAGCAAATGCCACAGGCGGGAGAATTTGCATTGAGTGTTTCATTGTGCAGCCACTGCAGTGATTGGGGTTCCTGTGATGTTCAAGTCTCTTGTAACTGTACCAGGTAAAGGAAAGTGTGAAATTTATTTTTTTATATTTTGCCTCTTAAAAACAATGTCTCCAAAGTATGCAATGCCGGTTTCCTGGGTGTTGTCCGTATCAGTCATGATCGCGACTCCAGAAATGTGCGGAGGTTCTTCGCCGAATGCCTGTAGATAATCCTTATAGATATTCTGTTCTTCAGTGACCCATTGATCAAGTTCCTCAGCTCCACTTTGAATGACAAACATTTGCACGCGATCTGTATAGGGATTAGATATGACAGTTCCAATAGGGCTGTTGCTTCCCCAAATGTAATTAATGGCATTAAGAGGAGGGTATTGGCCATAGAACAGCTTGGCTCCCTCATACTTTGCCTTTTCCAAAAGTCCTACCTTCTTACTGTCATATGCAAAGGTGATGTATAGCCTTGCTGGATAGTCATCGCCATCTTTTCGACTCGCATTTCCTTTTTTGAGAATATTTTCCACCTTCCAGCTCCATTGCACGATTGGAAATTCCTTGGGGTTAAGCGAAATTTTTCTACTGAGAGCAGAAGCACTGGCAGTGCTTACAGATTTGACGACTACACCTTCCTTGTCTTTTACCAATTCATAAACGGTGTGTTCTTTTATGTTCTTAAAGGTCAGCGGTTTCCATCCAGCAGGGAATATGTCTCCTGGCTGTGCTGTAGAAAACTTACCAACTTCGAGCGTAGTTGAAGGCAAGGATTCTGCAAGGCTCAGGGGTGAGATGCAGAGAAAGATAACCCAGAAAGTAAGCGTCTGGATTTGAGTACAGTGAAAAGAAGTAGGCTTTATCCACTTCATAAGGCTCTCTCTGTGATGGTATATACCTAGGCAAAAAAGTTTTTAGAGATAGTTTTCTCTTGCCTGTAACGGTGGCTTTCCTTCAAACATTAGTAATTTTTTGGGGCTCGGCCAGGTGGTAATAGCAGGGATGTGGCTAGTACTCTACTTGGTGATCTAGACAATCATGCTTAAAATTCCGTGGTGAAATCGCAAGTGATTCTCCATAAAACTGGCAATAAAAAAGTAGCTATGATCGTAACCTTCCTGTTGATTGAAGCTTAATGGCATGCCGGCGCGATTACAAGCTTCCACCAATAGCTCGGGCTTGAGCTGCTCTTTCAAAAACTCATCATTAGAGCCTTGATCAACCAACATGGGAATGGGGCGGGTGGCATTCTTTATTAGTTCGACGGAGTCGTAAGCAGCCCAGCTAGACTCGTCTTCGCCAAGGTAGTTTTTTAATGCTTTAATTCCCCAAGGGCAATTCATTGGTGAGCAAATGGGCGCGAATGCAGAGACTGAGTGATATTTGTCCGGATTTTTCAGGGCGATAGTGAGCGCGCCATGACCACCCATGGAGTGTCCGAAGATGCTCTGCTTATTTGTATCGATAGGAAAGTTTCGTGCCAGTAGCTGCGGCAGCTCCTCTACAACATAGGAATACATATTGTAGTGCTTGCTCCACGCCTCTTCCGTAGCATCTACATAGAAGCCAGCGCCCAGGCCAAAGTCATAGGCGCCTTCTTTATCATCGGGCACACCCTCACCTCTAGGGCTGGTGTCAGGTGCGACGATGATAATTCCCAACTCCGACGCCAGTCGCTGTGCCCCAGCCTTCTGTACAAAATTTTCATCGCTACAAGTGAGGCCTGATAGCCAGTACAACACGGGAAGTTTCACATCTGCACCGGTCACCAATAGCTCTGGCAGAAAAATAGAAAACGTCATTTCACAGACGCAAGAGGTGGAGAAATGTTTGTAGCGTGATTGCGTGCCACCGAAACACTTGTTGCTTGATAATTGTTCGAGTTCCAATGTTTAGTCCTTTCTTTACTCTAACTAGTACTTCAAAAAGTATTTTCTCTACGAAGACTGACTATTGTAAATAATCGTTTATAAAGCGCGCCTTGCTAGTCTAAATTGTTTTGATATTAAGTATATATTTACTGACAAAAAAGGGGCGATCATCGATCGCCCCTTTTAGCACTGTCTAGTGCCATCAAGCTGGTGTAAGCCAGTATCAGGTAACTAGAAATCCATTGTCAGACGAGCGTAGAAGTACCTACCCTGCCAGTCCAGGTTGTTTTGGAAACCATATAAGTTACCACAGCAAACGTAGCTGAATTCCGTATCTCCTTGATCCGGGTATTCATCAAACAAATTCCTGGCTCCACCTGACAGCCTAACAGTATCGTTGAGGTGATATTGCAGTTCGAGATCAGTGTACAAGACGCCACCGAATTTCTGGTGCAATGAGCCATCATTTTTGGCTTTTTCGTAGTCGCCGTAATAGCTGAGCCGTCCGATTACCGCCAGACGATCCAGTTCATGGCGAGCGGTGAACACACCACGGAATTCTGGGCGCAGTTTCTCAAAATCTGCCTGCTCCTCAGCCGTTAAGAAAGTGCTGACCTGGCTGACTGGGCTGTCGAACTCGTTCTTGGTGTAATTCATTGCGAGACTGAAGTTAGTCACACCCCTGCTACCCCAATCATGAGATGTTGTTGCTACAACATCCACCCCTTCGGTGGTGGTATTAAAGGCATTACCAAAATAGTTCACTTGACCGAAAGATTCCGCATTCGCTACCCCTGCTGCTTGAAGGGCAAGAAACCTCTGATATGCATCACCCGCTGTTGGGTCTGTAGACACGTCATTGGCATCTTCGTTGATAAACACACGGTCTTCAATATTTATGCGGTAGAAGTCCACCGTCAGGTTGACATTGGCGATATCCGCGGTAAAGCCGAGCGTGATGTTGTCTGCCAGTTCGGGTTTGAGCGGCTGGGCACCTATTGCTCTAGCAATTGTGGAATCAGCCGGGAACAGGCCACGAAGGGTTGGAACACCGTTTGGCAGTCGCACAGATATATTCGTCGTACCCTGCTGACCTGGGCTCGGAGCACGTAGCGAGGTACCGAGCGAGGCGCGAATGGCGAAAGTATCAGTCACATCTAGTATACCTGCCAGTTTCCAGGTTACTTCCGTGCCAAAATCGTCATAGTCTTCGCCACGTACCGCAGCCTGCAGGAACAGGTTATCAGTCACATCATGGCTAAGGTCCGCATAAAGCGATGTCGCTTCTCGTCCATAGCTTTGCGAAAACTCGGGTGGAAACCCAGGGAAGCCGTTTGAGCCTACTTGCCCTACAAAGTACACCGGATCGGAGCTATCGGCGCAATTGAGAGTAGAGCCGTTGGCAATCACAGCCGCACCCGCAGCCGAGCTAGTACCATCGTCATTACAGAAACCATGAGGGTCTGCGACTGCGTAAGTACCAGGCTCGTGAGAAGCTGGATCGCCTCCCAAAATATTATATTCTTCATCCAAGAAGCTGGCACCGAAGGCAAGCAAAGCTCCGGAATTAAATTCCCAAGTGAAGTCTGCCTGATACTGCTCCTCTTCGTTAACCAGATTACCCAGATGGAACTGAGTGGGAGATTCGACTCCCATGGAGGCATTTACGGTGTTGAACAAATTGTATTCAATTTCGCTCTCTCCGCTGCGGTAACTAAAATCATAGGTCAGACCATTGTCCCATTCACCTCTCCAGCCAGCGACTATTGATTTATCATCCACATCGCCGAACATTTGCGGGGTAAAGCCAGCAGGAAACAGGTCCCTGTAGGAAAAGGTAGATCCGTCTTCCAAACGGGATTCGTTAAAGATACCGATGACGGGACGACGGTGGAAGAAATTTGCGTTGGACTCGCTTGCAGACCAGTTACCAAACGCATACAGCTCGCTGTTGTCGCTCAACTCATAGCCCGCATTGAAGAACAGACGAAGGGACTCATTGGCTGGTTGACCCCAAGGTTGGGAAAAGCGACCGGTATCATGGAACGTAGGGTGTCCACTCTCATAGGCCGTTCTGAATACTTGAGTTTGTTCATAATTGGATGCGAAATTATTTCTCGCGTTGAAAATTTGGTATTTCGGATTGTTTCGATCCGCACACCAAAAGGTCTCGCAGTATTCTTCCGCCCGTATAGTTGCCTCTACATCTGTATACTCACCTGAAAGGCTGATGAATCCGTTATCACCCAGTGGCAGTCCTATATTTCCCTGGACATTGAGTGACTCACCATCCCCTTCGCCGTACTCGCCGATGTCAACTGTAATAGTACCGCCCTCTCGGTTTTCCTTGAGTATGAAGTTGATTACACCTGCAATGGCATCGGAACCATACTGGGCCGCTGCGCCATCCCGTAAAACTTCTATATTGCCGATAGCCACTGATGGGATTGTGGCCATGTCCGGGGCTTGAGCTCCCACGCCGTCCAAGTCCACGAGAGCTGAACGATGACGCCGTTTCGAGTTGACTAACACGAGGGTCTTATCACTTTGCAGGCCCCGCAACGTCGCTGGACGAATGTATGCTCCTCCAGAAAAGTTAGTTTTGGAAACGTTGAAGGAAGGCACTAATGTCTGGATGATGTCATTGGTGTCCGTAAACGAAATCTGACTTATATCCTCTGCGCTGAATACATCAATAGGCACTGGTGAATCGGATACGGTTCGCGGCTTGCCGCGGGAACCGGTAACGACAATCTGCTCGACTTCGGCTTCCTGCGCCATTGCAACTGGCACATATCCCGCGGGAGCCAAAATAGCTAGTGCTATCGCTGGCGATAGAACCTTATTTATCTTGTTCTTTTTAATTTTGTTCTTTTTTAACATGTTTCCCCCAAATAGTGATTTAATACACGATATAAAGCGTTGTATCTATCATGTGGTAACTGCTACAAGTTTTTTAAGACCCCTTATTCCTTTCCTTAACACAAGGAAAAAATACGAGGAAAGCGATTCTATTCTGGTTTGTTTGAAATAATAAGGCGCATTTTTGCTAAAACACTGTTCCCAAAAGGAGACAATCATGCGCAATAAGCACTTAGATAGACTCTCTGGTTTAGAAATTTTTATTTAATGTGGCAGACAAATTGAAATATGAAGCCGTGAAGATGTATCCCAGTCAGCAAACAATATAGGCAACAAAACTTCGATCGAAGTGAAAGAAAACAGAGGATCAAAACAGGCAGACTAAAGGGAGAGAAAATTAGTCGGTGAGCGATGATGTCTCACCTGTGAATTCTAGCCGCCTCTTTGCATTAATTTAGACGTTGTTGCAAGACGTTGAGAAACAGGCGCACTTTAGCTGAAAGATAGCGGTTGTTCGGGTATACCGCCCACATAGCTGTATCAGTGGGGCGGAAGTCGGCTAGTACAGAAGTGAGTCGGCCAGCTGCCAGTTCATCGCGCACATAAAAGAAGGGTAGTTGTGTTAGACCAAGGCCCTGCGAAGCAGCTTGAAGCAGCGCATGACCGTTGTTGGACTTCCAGTTGCCATCGACACGCAGATCCAAATTGCGATTGTCCTGACGAAATCGCCAGGTATTTACCGAGCCGATCAAGCAGTTATGTTCTTGAAGTTCTGCTGGTGTCATAGGCTCGCTATGACGATCCAGGTAATCTCGACTAGCCACTATATGCAGATTCCGGTCAACCAACCGCTTTGCAATAAGAGAAGAATCCCGTAGCGCACCGCTACGAATAGCAAGGTCATAGCCCTCCGCAACCAGATCAACAACACGATTGTTGAAATCCAGCTCCACTACCATCCGTGGAAACCGCGACATGTATTCAACAGCAGCGGGTGTAATGTATTGTTCGGAAAATGCTCCGATGACGCTTAAACGCAGCCGCCCTTGAGGTTGTTCCTGCAGCTCTTGTATCGCCTGTTCTGCTTCATTCAAATTTCCGAGTATGTTCCGACAGCGTAGATAAAAGGCTCGCCCTACTTCAGTCAGGCTGACTTGCCGGGTAGTGCGGACGAAGAGTTGTGCGTCCAGCCGTTTCTCTAGATGTTGAATTTGGCGACTGACATGAGCTTTAGAGACCTGCATTTTATTGGCGGCTGCTGAAAACCCTTCTGCCTCCGCAACATTGACGAAAACTTCCAGACCAGAGAGTCTATCTAAGTGCTTGTTGCGCATAATTGTTACCATTTAGGGATAGTGTGTTGGCTAAATTGTATCTTATTGTTCCAGATGAAACAGTCTAAAATGATTATTCTTTAATATTGAGAAAGCAGAGTTACATGAAAACACGTGCAGCAGTGGCATTGGACGCAGGAAAACCTTTGGAAATTGCCGATGTAGATTTGTCGGGACCCCGGCCCGGGGAGGTACTTGTAGAAATCAAGGCCACAGGTGTTTGCCATACCGATGCATTTACGCTATCGGGCAATGATCCTGAAGGGGCATTTCCTGCAATTTTGGGGCATGAAGGTGCGGGCATTGTCTTGGAAGTTGGTATAGGTGTAACGTCTGTTCAACCAGGCGATCACGTAATCCCTCTGTATACTCCAGAATGTCGTGAGTGTAGTTTCTGTTTGCACCCCAAAACCAATCTCTGTCAGTCGATTCGAGAAACTCAGGGGGCAGGTTTGATGCCTGATGGCAGTAGCCGTTTCAGCTTAGATGGTCAACCGGTCCTTCACTATATGGGTTGCTCTACTTTTTCCAATTACACCGTTCTACCTGAAATAGCCTTGGCCAAAGTGCGTAAAGATGCACCTTTTGAAAAAATTTGTTACATCGGTTGTGGTGTTACTACCGGTGTTGGTGCAGTAGCTTTTGATGCGAAAGTTGAACCTGGCTCTAATGTGGTTGTTTTTGGTCTGGGGGGGATCGGCTTAAACGTTATTCAAGGTGCCAAGATGGTTGGCGCCGATACGATCATCGGTGTGGACCTAAATGAAGCAAAAGTGCCATTGGCGAACAAAATGGGCATGACCGGTTTTATTAACCCCAGCAAAGTCGACAACGTGGTTGAAGCCATTGTGGATCTAACTGGTGGCGGTGCTGACTACAGTTTTGAGTGTATCGGCAACGTCAATACCATGCGCCAGGCATTGGAGTGTTGTCACAAGGGTTGGGGGGAGTCTTGGATAATTGGTGTCGCAGGCGCTGGACAGGAAATAGCTACTCGCCCGTTTCAGTTAGTTACCGGTCGCTCGTGGAAAGGCTCAGCGTTTGGCGGTGCTCGTGGCCGTACTGATGTGCCAAAAATTGTTGATTGGTATATGGATGGGAAAATCAATATCGACGATTTAATTACCCACACTATGTCGTTAGATGAAATTAATAAGGCCTTTGATCTGATGCATTCGGGAGAAAGCATTCGATCTGTAGTGCTGTATTAATTGCCAGTGCATGAGCGCTAACAGTAACGCGAGAAACTGAATGGTTGATACAATACCGGGCTGTCTATATTGGAATTCAATGTGCAGGGACTTCAACGGAAATGATAAGCGATGATCATGTCATTGCTACGTCATTGCCAATATGGTGACAATCTGTCTTTGATCCAATTGGTACATCAGCCAGCCATAATTACCCCGCTGTTTTGATTGATTCAATTCAGTAACATACATGATTAACAGGACATGTTAATGAGCAACAATACCGATCCTTTGTTACAACCCTATACTCTCAAACACCTCAAATTGAAAAACCGTGTATTTTCGGCCTGTCATGAGCCGTTTCTGACGGAAGATTCGATGCCTAAGGAACGGTATCGCTTATATCACGAAGAAAAAGCTAAGGGCGGCATTGGCATGTCCATGATTGGCGGATCCGCTGTTGTAAGTCAGGATTCTCCAGGGACATTCGGTAATCTCGATCTTTCGGATGACAGGATTATACCGTGGCTTCAAAAACTGGCCGATGGCATGCATGGATACGACTGTGCGGTTATGACCCAAATCACCCATATGGGGCGCCGGTCAAGCTGGGCAAAAGGCGACTGGCTACCACTGATTTGGTCTTCCTGCCAGCGTGAGGTGGCTCACCGCAGGTTTCCTAAGGTTGCAGAAGAGGAAGATATTGCTCGGGTAATCAAAGATTACGGTCAGGCTGCGCGACGAGTCAAAGAGGGCAAACTGGATGGCGTGGAAATCCTGACTTTTAGTCATTTGGCCGGATCGTTTGTATCGCCATCGCAAAATCTTCGGGATGACGATTGGGGCGGATCGCTGGAAAATCGTATGCGTTTCAACTTTGAGGTTATCAAAGAAGTTCGCAAGCAGGTTGGTGATGATTTCATTATCGGCTTGCGTGTTTCTGGTGGCGAAGGAATTCGCGGTGGTGGTGACGAGGGCGAGGCCCTTGAGATCATGAAGCGTTATGCTGACAGTGGTCTGGTGGATTATCTCAATATCGTCTGGGGAGCTAGCAGCGGCAATGAAATGTCCATGAGCAAGGTTATTCCGCCGCTTGGTTCACCCTCGGCGCCGTTTCTAGACAAGGTGAAGGCGGTGAAAGCGCAGCTTGATATTCCAATCCTTCATTCCTGCGGTGTGGCCGACGTGGCTACGGCGCGTCATGCGCTTCAATCGGAATCGGTTGATCTGGTTGGCATGACTCGGGCGCATATGGCTGATCCGCATATTCTGAAAAAAGTTGCCGAAGGTGATGAGGAACGTATTCGCCCTTGCGTAGGAGCCGGTCACTGCATTGATCAGATATACCTGACAGGGGCTGCTTATTGCCTGCACAATCCGGCAACGGGGCGTGAGCTGACAGTGCCGCAACTGATAACTTCGACGGGAATGCCGCGAAAGAAAATTGTGATTGTTGGAGCAGGGCCCGCTGGACTGGAAGCAGCACGGGTTTCGGCATTGCGGGGGCATGATGTAAGTGTTTTTGAGGCCGCCGCCAATGCCGGGGGACAGATTCTGACAGCGGCAAACGCCCCAAGGCGGGAAAATCTGCTAGGTGTTGTGGACTGGTTGGTTTCGGAATTGCAACAGGTAGGTGTACCTATTCATTATGATAGTTATATGGAGGCTGATGATATTCTTGAGCTGAATGCGGATATTGTCATAGTCGCCACTGGGGGCATCCCGAATTTTGATTTCCTTGAGTTTGGCAATGATCTGGCAGTTTCCACCTGGGATATATTGAATGGTCAAGTTCCTTTGGGAGAGGAAGCCCTTGTCTATGATGAAAACGGAACAGAAGTTGGCCCCAGTTGTGCTGAAATGATGATGAATGGTGGCAGCAAGGTTGAATTTATGACCCGTGACCGGATGATTGGATCTTGGGTCGGTGCGACCAATTACCCGCCCATGCTTAGAGAAATCTACAAAAAGTGTGTAAAGCTGAGCACTGACATGCAATTGATTGGAATCAAAAAGAAAGATGGTCGTCTTGAAGCCCATGTCTGGAACGATTATTCCGAGGAAGCCAGCACTTGCATCGTTGACCAGGTTGTCGTGGAATATGGCACCTTGCCCAATGATGACATCTATTTTGACCTCAAGGAGGGGTCTCAAAACCATGGTCAGATTGACTTTGTAGAGCTGACTGATTTCAAGCCTCAAACACTAGGCATTAACCCTGGCGGCAATTTCAGGCTTTACCGGATCGGCGATGCCGTTGCATCACGTAATATTCATGCATCTCTCTATGAGGCACGGAGGTTGTGCCAGGTTTTTTGATAGAAGTTATTTTCTGTAATAAGGTGGCGTGTACGCACGCAATATAGAACGACCATTTGTTAATGGGGGGGGGGGAGCTTTTTAAACCTAGTGCTTTCTTTGCGAAACAAACAAGCTTACGGTGAGGGATTCAGCTAGGCGAATCCCTCACCGTATGGATGTTGTTTTACAACGCCTGCGCCGCTCTTGCAGCTTTAAGCTGTCCCGATGCGTAGCAGGCGACATCTTTCATTTTTCCTGATTCGTCGGGCTTCTACTCTAACGGTTGGATTCGTACAAACATCTGAGTCTGAAAATCCGCGTACCAGACGCTAGGAGGAGTCGTCGAGTTGTCGATCCATTGGTATCGGTTGAGCGAAGTTGGCTCCGGGTTCTCGTAGACGATCCAGCGCTCGGTCTTCGGGTTGAAGCGCACGAAGCCTCGACCGTGCATCACACCACCCCAAACCTCGCCGTTCTTGTCCGGGCTCGCCGTATAGAAATCCGTGTATGGGAATAACGGAGTTGGAGGCCAGTGCAACCGTGTGTGAATGCCCTTGCCTTCGTCAATCTCATTGACAATTTGGACCAATGGGCCGCCGCGACCGCCAAACCAGGCATCGCCGTATTTGTCGAAGCCTCCTCTTCCCGCGCCGTGATCCTGAGTCGCCGTCGTTTCGTACACTTTCTCTTCTTCTACATCAAGCATCCATGCCGACTTAAAGCCGGGACCAATTGGTCCGCTCCCCGCCACAAACCGTCCGTCCTCTGACACGGCATGCTGGTAAGAGTAGAAGTTTGAGCGGGGGTAGACGTTCGCTATCTCGCCGGTGTTGGGATTAAATCGCACGATTTCGGGCGTGTCGATTTCATTTGCGGAGTTGCCTACGTTCCGGCTGTACCACAGGAAGCCATCGGGCGCGAGTCCGAAGTTCACCGCAATCGGCGTTGGGACGTAAGATCGAATCTCCCCGGTAGCCACCGTTAATCGAAAAAGGGCCCACGTTCCCGTTTGTGGTGGCCCTTGAGTAAACCAGACTACCCCGTTGTTGTCATCGACAAGGCAGGCATGGGTATCGATAGTGGGACGCCCGGCAACGTCGGGAAGTCGGTATTCCTTGATGATGCCGGTTTTAGGATCCAAGTACCCCACCCAGGGCGCATGGTGACTGGAGTACCATATCTTCCCGTCTGCAGCACCACATACATCGTGTAAATTCAGAAGCCGACGATTCGCCTCATACTCCGTGACAACTACCCGTGTAGCCGAGCCAGTTGGCCGCTTTGACCACATTCGTACGGGCATGTCCTCGGAATCTGGACCACGTACACTAGCTAGCCACTTGGACAGGATGTCGATTTCGCGTTCCACAATTGCCCCGTTTTGGCTCGCGGTAAAATATCCGCGCCCAGGTCCTCCCTGTGGGCCAGTCTTCATCCGTTCGACAATCAGCCTCCAGCTGCGCTCGTCATAGCGGTTTCTCAGGATAAGCTCGTAGCTGTGACAGCCGATCCCGCAACTTTTCGCAAACATAGTCTTTTCTTCAATGGTACCGGACAGGTTCCAGAGCCATTCCGCCCCACTCAGTTGGGACATGACCTCCGGTGTTGGTGGCAGCGCCCCCTCCAGAATCATCGGCTGGGTGGCGCTGGGGACTGGCTCCAAGACTATCTCGGCTAAGGACATCGCCCCTTCTATGGAAATACCCTCGCGCACATAGGGCTTGTAGGGAAGTGGTGTCGCAACCCGCAACGTGTATGTCCCATCCTGCACCATCGGAAATTCATACCGCCCGTCGATGCCGCTGAACACAGTGGTCCGCACCGCATTTGGTGCGATCAACTGTACCTTGATTCCTTCGAGCGGTTGACCGTTGACCAAGCGTACGGAGCCATGGGGCCCGCCGTTGACTGTGATGGGTACTGGCCACGGATTCGTTTCAGCCAAGTACTGGAGGTTGACTGGCGGATTTTGATTCTCGTAACAACAGGCCGGACTCAAAAGATAGCTGATGAGATCGGCGATATCTGCATCCGAGAACGTGTGGCGAAAGGCTGGCATACGCGGCCCCCCATCCTTAATCCTGGCCGCAATTACCTCTTCCGAAACAGACCTTTCCATTAGGTCGTGGAGCGATGGTCCAACCAACCCGCTTAAATCGCCGTCGCTGGCTACCTCTTGGTGACACATCCAACATTTGTAGAAGTAAAGTGTCTCTCCCCTTGCGGCTCCACTAGTCGCTACCTCGTTGTTTTGGAGGACTTCATAAGTACGTTGGAATCGATCAACCAAGCGATCATTCTCGCCGGATACACCAGATTTCAGGCTGGCATTAGCAGTTTCTAGAACTGAGCTGTTTTCGGCTGACTGCACGCTCGTCAAACTAGCAAGAGAAATAACCAGGAACGAGATGATTGTGAAACAGGTTTTTGCCAGATTCTTCATGCCGGTCTCCACCGTTGTTATTTTGTCGAGGATAATTGGGGGGTAGAGTAAAAATACAGTATTGTGATTTAAGTAGAAAGCTGGAAACACTAATAACTTAATAGGCTAATAGTAAGCCTGCCGTCAGTCAGTGTGGTCGTAGAAAATTCAGACGATTTAATAAGATCACGATTTCTTTTAGCATAATTGCTCAATAGAATAGCGATGTGTTTCTTGGAAGCTATGGGAAGCGACGAGAAATTACAGACTATAGATTTATAGAAAACGAATTTCAGACCATAAGTGGTGTAGGTTATGCAACTCGAAAATAGAAAAGCTTTAGAAATTGTTGGTGTATTTGCAGTGGTGGGGTCGCTAATTTTTGTGGGGCTGCAATTAGTGCTTGATCGGCGAGTTGCAATATCGGCTCAATATGCTGCAAGAGCAGAATCGATTAAAGAGGATCGACGGGCGCTACTTGAGAGTGATAGTTATATGTCCCTCCAAACCAAGAATTGGGCTGATGGAATCCGCCCGGTTTGGTGGACCGAAGAGTTAGAAGAAATTTATGGTGGTAGAGGTCTGACTGGTGCAGAAATTTATTCAGAAATAATTAGAATTCGAATGTATCTAACCCATGCTGATAATATGCATTTTCAATACTCTCAAGGATTGCTCGATCAATTCTTTTACGATGAAATTGTTGCTCACCTTAAGGAAGAATTGAAAAACCCCTTGCGTAAGGCCATATACTTAGCTACTCCGCTAAGACTCGATCATTTATTTGAAACCCTTTTAAATGAAATTGAAAATGAACGATTGCATACCTCAAGTAATTCATAGGGGATGCATCGAATGACCTTACTTCAAATGCCGCCTGGTTCATTACAGTGACTTTTGAATTGAGTGCATTCAAAAACAGCACGATTCCTGGCTTCAGGCATAATTGAGATGAGTTCGTTGAGCGAACGCGTGATAGGCTATGGCGAGCATTTCAACACGTAAAAACGGAGTTTCGTTTCAGGACTTCGATTCAATCTGATACACTCGTGGTCGAAAGTCAGTATCCAGTCAGTGACAATATCAAGCTACCACTTGGCGTCAGAAACGTCTTTGATGAATATCCCTGATAGAGATGAAATTAACAGCTATTGTTGTGGTGGCTTGTGCGATTGAGTTGAGGTGTGCTTACGGGCTGGCAGAGGATATATACTTACTATTTTTATGGCTATTTGGTTGTAGGCTTCTAGCCACTAAAACCACCAGTTTACATTAGATTGGGGATGCATAATGGAGCCAAGCGAGATAAAATCCATTCAAGTTGGATACATTGGGGAGAAGATCGTGACAAAAACTAGACTACTTTGGCTATTCTCGGCGGTGGCATTACTGCCTACGCTAGCGGGTGCCGGTGAGGAAGAGATCACTTACGGAAAGCAGGTCTCGAGAATCATTCAGGACAACTGCGAAGTTTGCCACCAACCCGGCGGGGTTGGGCCAATGTCCTTTACGAGTTACGAAGAAGTTCGCCCGTGGGCGCCTCTGATCAGCTTGCGGGTACAGCAACGAGAGATGCCCCCTTATCAGTATGACCATGATATCGGTATTCAGGAGCTGAAAAATGACTGGCGCATGTCTGATGAAGACATTAACACTGTTGTTGCCTGGGTAAACGCAGGTTCCCCGATGGGTAACCTCGAAGACCTGCCACCAGCCAAGAAATATCCAGCGGCCGGTGAATGGCGTCTTGAAGGTGAGTTAGGTCTACCTGACCATATTATTCAATCCGCGAAGTGGGATGTGCCAGCGAACGGTCAGGATCTGTGGTGGGAGCCTCGGGTACCTTCCGGAATTAAAGAGAGTCGCTGCATCAAAGCCGTTGAGACACTGCCTTCGGCAGCCGCGAGGGGGTCAACACACCATGCAGTTACCACATTCCTGGTTAAGAATGAAGAAGGTGAATGGGAATGGGACAGCCTCCTGTCTGAATATGCTTTGGGCAAGCTCGGTGAAAAGATCCCAAAAGGAGCTTGTCGAGTAGCACCTGCGGGTTCCATGATTGAATGGAGTGCCCACTACTACCCCGATGGTACGGCAGTACCTGATGATCAGGTGTCAGTTGGTATCTGGTACTACGACGAAGAAGATGACTTCGACGAAGAAGCCGCTTATGTCCAAGACGTTAATAATTATTACCTCAGTAAGGGTGATGATTACCTCATTCCGCCTCACGGCAAGCTGGTGACACAGGGGTTTCACTCCTTTGATCACCCGGTTCGTATCGATAGTTGGCAGCCTCACATGCACCTGCGGGGTGTAGCCATGTCGATGGAAATTTTTGATCCTGCTACTGGCAAAAAGGAAGTGCTCAGCAAGGCGTCTAACTGGAGTGCGGGCTGGAACCACAGTCATACTTATGAAGAAGGGTTTCAACCACTGGTTCCAGTTGGTTCCATCATAATCCTGACTGGCTGGCACGACAATACGGCCAATAACCCCTGGAATCCGGATCCGGATCAATGGGTTACTTCCGGTCAGCGCACTGGTGATGAAATGTCACATGCCTGGATTGCCGTTACCCATCTGGACGATGAGGGTTACGAAAAAATGCTGGCAGAGCGTAAAGAGCGTGAACAGAGAACCGTTGCCTCATTAGAGGAGGCGCTGGATGAGTAACATCAGGCATATTGCAATGAGGTTACTGGCTTTTTTGCTGATGGGAATAGTTGCTGGATCTCTTTATGCGCAGCTACCTGCCCATTTGCGTGAATATCCGCTGGCCGCCCGAAAGGCCAGCGGTGACATGATTATCCCGGTCTTCAACGGCTGGATTGGTAATGAGGACGGCTCGGTGACGATGTTGTTCGGTTTCGCTAACAGAAACCGAGAAGAGATCGTGGATATTCCACTTGGCCCTAACAACTTCCTTGAACCGGCACAGTTCGATGGTATGCAGCCCACACATTTTCCAATATACGACAGAGGTGGTTTTGTTGGTATCAATGAAAGGGGCGCATTCGCGGTCACGGTACCGGCAGACATGGCCGGCACCGAGGTTGTGTGGACCTTGAAATATGCCGGATATGAGAATTCCGTTCCCGGTCGTGCAACATCAACTACCTATGAAATGAGTGCTGGGGAGAGAGCTTACGGTACGCTTGCGCCAGCCATTCGCTTCGAGAAAGACGGACCTGAAAGCATTAGCCGTGTAGGAATCATGGCTGAGAGGGTTGCCGCTTCAGTTGGAAACCCGGTGACCTTGTCCGCTTATGTGCAGGATCGTGGTAATCGTAGTAACTATCCTGAACAAAATGAAATGTTCTTCTACCCGCTGGGTACGGAGTGGGTATTTCATCAAGGTCCTGCTGTGCCAGATTTCGAGCCTGCTTTGATCTCAGGCAGTGATAGAGCAGAAGAAGGTAATGATGAAGCTGGCGCTGATGACTGGACCCATGTCCAGACACAAGCTACGTTCTGGGAGCCAGGCGACTATGTTGTTCGACTTCGAGTTGATAACTTCTCAGCACCTGATAGCCAGTTTGATAACGTGTGCTGCTGGTCAAATGCCTATGTGCCGGTAACAGTTACTCCTTAATTGACCAATGAGTGTCTGGAAGCTTGCGCGTCAGTTATAAGAAGAGTTCTATAGCTGATTGTGAGCAGATAGACAAGCTTAGTAGGGTTATACTGAAAGGGTCGAAAGCAATTGCTCTCGACCCTTTTTCTTCAAAAATAATGAGGAGTTTTATTTTTCCTCATACGGGGCGTGTTATGAAAAAAATAGAATCACCGGTAATCTTGGGAGTATCTATACTCGTTGGCTGTTTATTGTCACCGCTCGGTTTTGCTACTGAGGAATACACCGCTCCCCGCACTGAATGGGGACAACCGGATCTACAAGGGGTGTGGAACTTTTCTTCCAGTATACCTATGGAAAGACCCGCGCATTTTGGTGAGCGTGAGTTTCTGACAGAGCAAGAGATAGCTGCAGCTGCAGCTCCACCTCCACCTGTTGAGGTTGAAGAAGCTAGCGGAGATGAGAAACCTCTCCCAGCCGGAGAGGTAGGGAAGACGTATGACGATTTTTGGTTAGAGCAGGGAAGTATTAGTGATACCGTGCGAACTTCGCATATTGTCTACCCAAAGAATGGTCTTGTTCCGGCTTTGCAAGAAGGTGTTGAGTTGCAGTTTGGAACTCGTGGTGCTGAAAAAACAGCAGAAAGGCCGGCCAGACATCTTGCCCGCGGTATTGGTGCAGACGGCCCAGAAGATCGAGGCCTTTCTGAAAGGTGCCTAGTAGGCTTTAATGCAGGGCCTCCTTTTACTCCAAGCGTATACAACAATAATATTCAGATATTTCAGAATAAAGACACAGCAGTAATTATGACTGAAATGATTCATGAAGCGCGCGTTGTCCCTCTGTATGATTCTGCTGAAGATATCCAATCACTTCATGATGGTATTCGTTTGTACGCCGGTGATGCCCGTGGTTATTGGGAAGGGGATACTTTGGTTGTGGTAAGCAAAAACTTTAATAGACTTACTGTAAGTTTTGCTGGCTTAGCTGCCGATTCAGGACTAGCTGGGGACGCCTATGACAAAGTATTAACAGAAAAATTCACTAGGGTAGGCCCCTCTACAATTGATTATGAATTTACGGTCGATGATCCATCTACGTACACCGATAAATTTACTGGCATTATTCCCATAGCTAAAGTTGACGGTTTGCTTTATGAATATGCCTGTCATGAGGGCAATTATGCCATGCTATATATGTTGCGGGGCGCAAGAGTACACGAAGCTGAAGCCCTTGCTAATGACAATTAATTCATAAACGGTTGAACAAAGTTTGGGTAGTGGTTCATACGGGTTTCACCGCACTTCCCTTTCAACAGTAGAGTAACTTCACCGCTGCTATGCCGTATCAGGGAGCATGTGAATTCCTCACCCTGCGGGCGTTGCTTCGCAACGTCTGCACCACTTTCCTGGTTTTCAGGCATTCCGACCTGTAGCCGACAATATCTTTCACTTGGTTCTGATGCTGGCTTGATATCATGCCATCGCCTAAATTGTTTCAGCATACCTTGGCATGTAATCCAGCATATACTTGGTTATTCTAGGTGAAGTTTCCAGGCGGAAAACTGCCGCTTGCGAAGCCTCTATGCTGCCAGCACGCGGTGTTTTCTATTTTAATTTTGAAATGGTAAGTGTTGCTAGCATGGTTTCCAAAATAAAGGGTGAAGCACATGAAATTTCTTAGCGTTTTATTCGCGATGTTCTTTGTAAGCCAATCGTTAGTTGCAGAAACTACTCGACATGCTTTGTTTAATGGCAGCACGTTTCCAATTTCTCGTGCTGTAGAGGTTACTCCAGATACGACAATGATTTTCCACAGCGGCCTTGTGCCGAAACCTCAAAATCCAGATTTAGAACGTTCAAACCCTGACTTTTTCGGCGATACAGAAACACAGACGCTAAGTGTTTTCAGTCGCTTCGAGGAATCGTTGAGTGATCTTGGTGTTGGTTTTTCAGATGTCGTGAAGATGACGGTATTTTTAGTTGGTGACTCGGAGCAAGGAGGGGAAATGGATTTTCGTGGCTTTATGCGTGCTTATACCAAGTATTTTGGCACAGCGGAGCAGCCAAACAAACCAGCCCGATCTGTTGTTCAGGTAGCAGGCCTTGCCGGCGGTCCGACAATGCTTGTTGAAATTGAAATGGTGATTGCAAAGCCTAACGAATAGTCTATGAATGCTATTCGTTGTTTGAACAAAACAATGTAAAGAGGGCCGTGGCAGTATCGATAGCCTCGTGTTAGGCCAACAGTTGTCGTAATGCTTTGATCACTGAATCAGGACGCTGCACCGGCAGGTCGTGTCCGGCTCCTTCGACGATACGTCGAGCGACCAAATTTGGAAAGTGTTGTTGGTCTACTGTGGGATTTTGAGAGGGAGGTCCGAAACCGCTCTCAGCTGCACGCAACACTATAGTTGGAACTTCCACTGGAGGGCGTTGCGCCAATGCTTTTTCCACTTCGATGAAACGTTGTTCCCCGGGAGAATTGACATGACGGTGTCGATAGGAATGAATGACGATATCAACGAAATCCGGATTATCGAAAGACGGCGCTGAACGTTGGTAATCTTCGTCACTATAGGTCCAGGTAGGCGACCAGCTCTTCCACAAATAGCGAATGATGCCGTGCCGGTTGTTTTCCAGTCCTAGTCGGCCCCTTTCGGTATTGAAATACCATTGGTACCATAGCTTTGACTCAAGTGTTGCTGAAGCAGGTTGTCCGGCTGTTGTTGTATCATGTACTGAATATCCACCCATGGATACAAAGCAGCGAACTCTTTTTGGGTTGGTGATTGAGGCAATGCAGGCGGCACGATTCCCCCAGTCGAAACCAGCTAGAGCAACTTGTTGCAGGCCCAGTGCATCGCAGAAGTCTATTAGGTCTTGAGCTAACGCCGCTTGTTCGGCCATTTTTTCTGAAGTCTGATCGAGAAATGTCGTCGGCCCATATCCCCGTAAATAAGGTACAAGCACTCTGAATCCATCAGCGGCCAGTTGCGGGGCAACACCGTCAAATGATCGGACATCATAGGGGAATCCGTGTAGCAGGATAATTGGGAAGCCCGTTGGATTGCCATGCTCTTCGTAGCCGATATCGAGTACCGGCGTTGTAATGTGCTGTATGATGTTTCCCTTAGTTTGTGCCTTGCCTGTGAGATTGCTGCCAGCCGCTAAGGATAGCAGTCCCAATCTGCCTGCGGTTTTCAAAAAATGGCGCCGGTTGTTGGTTCTATTCTTCTTCATTTTGCCGTTCCTCGTGGTCAGGTAACTAAGGTAGAAAACTGGCAACAAATTAGCAAGCTGTGGGTGTCAATACACAGCAGCGAGAGTTAATGTAAGTCAGCGACTCCTCATGCTCTTCTAGACCTGACCTTTATTCCTGGCTATCCTTCCTTTTTAGGGTTCGTTCGCGTTCGTAGATTTCAGGAAAAGGATATGCGCCTTCCAGTATTTCAAATAATTCTCGCTACATCCTTTTTGTTGCCTGCCTTCCACAGTCCAGTGCAGGCTGTAGAACCTTCCTGGCAAGTAGCAAAAACAGAGTTTGGCCACCCTGATTTGCAGGGGATGTGGAGTAACCGGACGCAGACTCCAATTGCGCGCCCTCAACACCTCGGCAATAAGCTTACTTATACAGATGAAGAGGCGCTGGAACTGGAGAAACTTGCCCAGGAGGCCAAACGAATAAAGTCTGAGCCTTTAGACCCTGACCGCCCTGCACCAGAGATAGGCTTCAGGATACGCCAACAAGCAGATCGAAATTTCACCGACATACGCATGGATGTGTTGAAAGTGAAAGGAGAATACCGAACCTCCATGATTGTTGACCCTCCCGATGGACAATTTCCCTACAAGGAGGGTTACAAGGAACTCGACATATACGGCAAGTGGCGTGCAGCTGGCCACGGCACTACTGATGGTCCGGAAATTCGTCCGGTGGCGGAACGCTGCCTCTCCCGAGGTGTGCCCCCAATGACGGTCCCACCTTACAACGCAAATTTTCAAATTGTTCAAACTCAGGATTACGTGATGATCCTGGGAGAAATGGTGCATGATGCTCGAATTATTAAATTAAAAGGAGGACATCGACCAGGCAATATTAAAACCTGGTTGGGTGACTCTGTTGGTCATTGGAAAGGCGACACGCTGGTTGTGAGAACTATCAACTTTCGACCAGAGATTTCACATTTCCGTGTTACCTCTTCTGGGCAAATGGTGTTGGATGAGCGTTTCGAAATAATTGGTAAAGATGAAATTTTTTACTCCTTTACGGTAACGGACCCGGAAATTTATACGCGGCCGTTTACTGAGGAGCTGACCTTGAGGCGCAGATCTCCTGGAGAACAAATTTATGAATATGCGTGCCACGAAGGTAACTATTCCTTTGCCGGTATTCTGGGCGGTGCTAGGCGTGCGGAGGTTGATGCCCAGCAGAACTAAAATACACCTAAAATAGAGGGCCGTTCATGGTGTGAGTACTTAGTGCTCCACTTGGCCCCAGACCATCTAAATCCTTCGCTTCAGTGACATCAATGCTGTGCTGCATCTCGGCCTTCGGTTACACTCTGTTTATCAGCCAATTAACTAATAATTCTCAGTAAGGGATTTAAAGACCTTCTGAGCCGGGATAGAAAGATGAGTGAATCTAGTACGCCAAGATCAAGGACCGTTAAGAAAGTTTTGTTAGTAGATGCCATTATCTGCCTGCTAGCAGGTGTTGGAATTGGGTTGGCTGCACTGGCTGGGCCAGTAGCAGTTTGGTTCGGTGTTGCTGACTATGGATTTGGCTTTGATCTTCTGAAGTTTGTGAATGCCTGGTCGCTTTGGATTGCTGGAGGTTCGCTGATCATTGGTGTAACTATCGCAATCATAGGACAGCTAGCTAACATAGAAGGTACACTGAAATTAAGTTCTTATGCACTCATTGGCGCAATCAGTGCCGGGCTGGCTTACTATATTCCAGAAACATTTCGCCCGCCGGAAGGAACACCTGCAATTCACGACATTGCAACTGACCCCTATCGACCACTGGAGTTTGATGCCATCGTTCCCCTGCGGGAGAATGCAGCAAACAATATGGACTATGGTGTTATGAAAGGAATGACGCCGCGCCAACATATCGAAATGCAGCTTGAAGCCTATCCAGATATTGTGCCGCAGAAATTCGATGAATCCGTGGAGGAAGTTTTTAATCGTGCTATGGCAGCGATTGAGCAGCTGGGGTGGAAAGTGGTGCATGCCGATGTGAATACAGGACGTATTGAAGCCACTGATACAACTTTCTGGTTTCGATTCAAAGATGACGTTGTAATTGAAATTACAAGAGATCAGGGCGATACTATTTTGCATGCCCGTTCAACTTCAAGGGTAGGTCGCAGCGACGTAGGCAAAAACGCTGCCCGCCTCAGAGAATTATTCTTGCTACTTTAGCTTTTCTTTCGAGCTTCCCGGCTTTATTGCGAGATTGGCTCAGAAGCCCATGTGGATTAAATCTGGTGCTGATTAATGAGGTAGTGGTTAGGGATTGCTATAGTGTTTAAATTTCCTATACTCTGCCATGGCGTTTGAACTTCAAGTTTTAAGAGTCGACTGTAAAGACTAGATAGTTTGTAGATCAAATAAATTTTTCCACTGTTTGAGAAATGCATTCCCAAGAGGGTGCCGGATAATTTGGGCCAGCCTGTTAATTCTAAGGAGAAATCCATGCAAGTTTTTCATTTTGGGAGAGTTTCTCTGACTCTTCTGGCTCTGGTGAGCCCCGTCTTAGTAAACGCTCAAGACAGCTTCGAATGGTTTACGCTGGGGAACGACTACGCCCATACTCGCTATACCCCCCTTGATGAGTTAAGCCCGGAAAACTTTGGGAAGCTAGAGGTGGCCTGGGAATGGGACGGTGCCAGCTTTGGTGCCGTAAGCGGCCGCTCTACGCCTTCTTATATTGATGGGATGTTGTATACCGTTGCGGGTTATAACCGCCATGTTGTTGCCATTGATCCCAAGACCGGGGAAACAGTCTGGTCTTACCGTGAACCCAAGACTCCCCGCGCGGAATATTCGATGCGTGCGGACTACGGTAAAGGTGTTGCTTTCGGCCACATCGACGGCCGTGGTGTGGTACTGATTGTTTCTCCTGGGTTCTTTCTAACGGCACTAGATGCTAAAACAGGTGTGCCATTGGAAGACTGGGGTACCCCAGTACCCATTGAGGGCTTTCCTAACTCTGGCGTCGTGGATATGCTGAAAGACCTGGGCCATCCTTATGATCCCTATGAGGGGATTCCGTTAGAAACGGGTTATATTACTTCTTCCTCCCCACCTATTGTTGTGAACGACACTATCGTAGTGGGCAACGCGGCAGAGCAGGGCTATCGCCAGGCGCGCGTTGAGAACGTGCCAGGTGACATTCTTGGATACGATTTGCGTACCGGTGAGTTCAAGTGGAAGTTTAATGTGATTCCTAAGCCAGGCGAATACGGTCATGAAACTTGGGAGAATGATGCCTGGGAGTGGACCGGTGATGTATCTTCCTGGGCGCCGCTGTCGGCGGATCCAGAAAATGATCTGGTTTATATCCCGACTAACAGCGCCACCGTTGACTATTATGGTGGTTTCCGTCCTGGCGATAATCTTTATGCTGCCAGTATTCTTGCCCTGAATGCATCTACCGGCGAACGAGCATGGCATTTTCAGTTAGTGCATCATGAAATCTGGAACTTCGACATCCCAACGGCGCCGGTTCTTATGGACCTGACCGTGGATGGTCGTGAGATTCCGGCGCTAGTTCAGGTTAGTAAGCAAGGCTGGTTGTATACTTTTAATCGTCTCACTGGGGAACCAGTCTGGCCGATTGAAGAACGGGAAGTGCCTGCCTCTATCGTGCCCGGCGAAGTATTGTCGCCCACGCAGCCTCATGTGACTTGGCCCGAGCCATACTCGATGCAAGGTATTTCTGAGGACGACCTAGTTGATTTTACTCCGGAATTGAAAGCTCAAGCTTTGGAGGTAATGGATAAGTATGTCATGGGTGGATTATTCAATCCTCCCATTCATGCTGACAACCCTATGGGTAAGTATGCAGCAATGAACTGCCCAGGTGGTGGCGGTGGCGCCAATATTAATGCGCCTCCTGTTGCAGATCCGGTGACTAACATCTTCTATGTGGCAGAGCACACTGGTTGTTTTGCCTTACGCCTGATTCCTGGTGAGAAAGCAGATCTGTTTTTTCCTAACACCACTGGTGTGACCACTGCCCAGTACGCCAATGGTGTTCCCAGTTCGAGTGCCAGAAAACCGCGCCACCCAAGTGGCCTGCCTATTTGGAAGCCACCCTATAGCACTATCACGGCTTATGATATGAATACGGGTGAGAAGAAATTTATTATCCCAACGGGTCAAACGCCGCAACGCTATAAAGACATTCTGGAGCGTAATGGCGTGTCCGAGTCTGCCTATGGCAACACTGGTACGGGTGCATTGGTGTCAATGCTAGTGACACCTACTATGCTGGTTTATGCCGATCAGGCTTCAGACGGCACACCGATGTTATGGGCTTTGGGCAAGGGCACCGGTGAAATACTGGCCGAGATTGAAGCTCCAGCCCGATCTAATTACGGCATGAGCAGTTGGGTCCATGATGGGCATCAATACATCATGTTGCAAACTGGCTCTAAGCTAACTGCTATGGCTATCCCATAAGGGTAGCCATGAGCACCAGAACCAGAACCAAAAATAGATCAGTGCGCTCACTGATATGATGCAGTAGGTCTTGCGGATTTCTCAAATCTATAACTCATCGAGGATTTCTTGCACTATTTTTCGAATAGGTCTCGAGTCATTTACAAGAACTGCTTTGTCTATGGCGTTCCTGTCCATGCGCCGTTTCATCATCTGGCGGTATATACCCCAGTCTTCTTCATTGAGTAAGCCTTGTTTATATTGGAAATAAAGATTATCGAAGGCGGTAACACCGTTTTGAGCTCTCAATTCTTCAAGGCTGAACTCTTTTACAGACATGATTCCGTTTTCGATTAAAGGTGTAATCTCTGCAGCAACTTCCTCATTCCACCATAAAGGACGCTTGCCACGACTCCACCTTTCTTCCTGTACTTCAAAATAGACATCACTCTCCATGAGCACTCTCATGTCTGCTCTTTGAGCTTCTGCGCGATTAAAATACTGACCAGCGATTGCAACTCTCCGGTCGAGCATTAGTTGCATTCCAACAAATATTAGCGACGTCACTACAGCCAGAGCGCCAACTACTTCAATAATTTGTATATTTTTAATTTTCAATTTGGATTTCCATGTTGAGAGCTTATAAAAATTAGGAACATAGAATATAGGAAGTCTGATCTTTAGAACATGTTAAATCGTCAAGATCAGCAAGAGTAAAATTGTTGATATCTCTTGTGATTATATATTAAGCGCATGACTTCAAGTTTCAATGGCCATAGCTTGATTGTTGTTATGATAGGTATTGTCGGGGGAGTATGCGGTATTCTTGTGCCTGTTTTAGAAAAAATAAACTCCAAATGGCCCAAGCTCACTGTTGGGATACTTCCGATGGAAGTATCCGTCAATCAACAAGAGTTTCATTTAGGCTAACAGGCTAATTATAGCCCTCTATTTTAATGCCTATTAAATGCCTAGAGACTTATAAGCATCCGCAATCCGCTCAATAGCAATCGACATGGCGGCGGTTCTCAAGTCTGGAACCCGAGAGTCAGAGTGCCAGCGCTTACTAATGGCACAGTAGCCTTCTCGCATCATATCGTCCAAGCCTGAACGAACTAGATCCACCTCTGTCGGGCCTGAAATGATATCGTCCAGATGTTGTTTGGGGAACGATTTGCCAGTCATTTCTTCAAAACCCTCGATCATTTTTAACGTCTTGCGCTCATAGTCTCGTCGCTGCAAACGACCAAAGCGTATACGCCCGTGATTTTTTACCCATTCAAAATATGAAACAATCACACCACCTGAGTTTGCATAAAGGTCTGGAACAATTAAGCAGTTCCTGTCACGAAGAATTTCATTGGCCTCGTAGGTTAAAGGCCCATTCGCCGCTTCGACGACAATACTAGCTTGAACATAATGGGCGTTCCTTTCATCGATGACACCTTCGACAGCCGCGGGAATCAGAATATCGCAATCTTTCTTAAAAACAGCTTGTCCATCTTCTACATAGTTTGGAAACCCTTTAACACCGCCTGTTTCCACAATGTGTGCGCGCAAAGCTTCAATATCGATACCTGAGTCATCAACGATGGCACCATCACGTTCAATAACACCTGTAATCAACGCCTTATCTTCGGTTTGCAGAAATAGTGCTGCGTGATAGCCCACATTACCCAGGCCCTGAACAATAATTCGTTTGTCTTTCAAATCGCCGCTTAGACCGGCGAAAGCAATATCTTCCGGATGCCTAAAGACTTCTTGTAAAGCGTATTGAATACCACGACCAGTGGCCTCAGTACGACCACGAATGCCTCCCTCGCTAACCGGTTTGCCTGTAACACAGGCCATTGTATTAGGGTGATTTGGATTCATCCGTTTGTATTCGTCTGCCATCCAAGCCATTTCCCGTTCACCCGTACCCATATCGGGTGCAGGAACATTTTGCTCAGCGCTTATCAGTCCTCGCTTATTGAGCTCCTGAGTAAATCGGCGAGTAATTCTCTCCCGCTCATTGACTTTCCATTCAGAAGGGTCAATGACTAAGGCACCTTTAGAGCCACCAAAGGGAACTTCCATCAAAGCACACTTGTAGCTCATTAATGCTGCCAACGCTTCTACTTCATCCTGGTCGGCATTGTCGGCGTAACGAATTCCACCTTTTACCGGCTCTCTATGCTCAGAGTGGACAGAGCGATAACCCGTAAATGTAAAAAGGTTACCGCGTAGGCGTACACCAAATCGAACCACATAAGTCGAGTTGGCTACTTTAATTTTTTCGTGAAGACCTTTGGGTAACCCGACTAGGTTCGCTGCCTGGTCAAAGTATTTTTCAACGGATTCCAAAAACCTGCTTGTTGTCGAATTGGATTTATTCATGGCTGTTTATTTAGCTCCTCTGAATTCCGAAGAAATATTAGTGTTGAGAAACTACATATACCTACAATCAGTTAGTACTTACAAACAAAGTCATCATTTAAAGCTGAAAAATGCAAACTAGCAAAATACTATGCCGTTAATACGACATGGTTCAAACGCGGGAGTCAATCTCTATCACCCTAGCGATTGAAAAAACTTGAAAGTCGCATTCATTGTAACATGTGTGTTTAGGGGCTGATTACTCATAAATACCCCTTCATATTTCCCAGAGACTAAGCTCAAGCAAGCACACTGAACCGGTCTCTTCCTCATGTGCCTGTAGACAAAGTCGCTCACTATGGCACATCCTTTAATAAATACAGAGTTAATATCTTGAATTTTGTTTTTCTACCATCAAGCACCCTTTAGTTTAATGCCTGAAATCCGCACGGTGGACGTTATTCCACGGCGATCTAACCGGTCTTGACGCTCACCGGTTTGCTGCGCAGGCTTTCGATCCAGCGGAACAAATACCCGCGCGGCTGATCCTCGCCGGTGATCAGGTAGTTCAGGGTATAAATATTGTTTATCGTTGCGTAGAGCATGGTCTCCCCGTGCTCGGTGCCGCAAAACAAGATGAGGTCGCCTTCGCACAGTCGCAGATCGTCCTGCGGCAGCATGTGATAACTGCCTTCCCGCAACACCGAGAGCGGCATCGCTGGGATGTTGCCGGCGGGGTTATGCGGGTTGCGTTGAAGCTCCGCAATCTTGAGGGAGCTTCCCTTTTGCAAATGTTCAACCACCGCTGATGCATCGCGTTCGTTCAGGCAGATTTGCCACAGGTGCGGTGGATTATCGCCGATCATTGCATGCAGCCGTTGTGCTGCTTGTTCACAGGTGTCTTCGCCCTGCACGCGCAGGTACTCGATGAAGGTCTGCACTTGCGGTGAAATCAGGTGCTTGAGCACACGCCTCGCCGTGGTCAGGCTGGATTGCAGGATCAGGTCGACGTTGACTGCATCGAATGCAATTTGATTTTCGTGGTTGTTTTGTC
>Ga0315329_10000094_pt1 | contig 33838 bp, 31 predicted proteins | sample M150032315metaG_FD_203459 | JGI IMG/M metagenome (GOLD analysis project Ga0315329, IMG submission 203459) | Ammonia-oxidizing marine archaeal communities from Monterey Bay, California, United States - M1 500m 32315 | ecosystem: Environmental > Aquatic > Marine > Coastal | place: USA: California...
GCCTTTGCCTCCGTCGCTTTGGGCTGGATTCCCGTAGTTATCGTCGGGGCTTTGCCCCTATGGCTGGGAGGGATGTTCCATGGCCCCTTTGGGGGGTATTGGAACCCTGGACAGGATAATTCTGCAATCCAGATACTGTATGGGCTCCTACACTCTTGGTTCGAGTCTATGTCGGGTTTTACAACCACCGGGGCCTCGCTCGTTGATTCTGCCACTAGCCCCCTTTGCGGCTCCGGACTAGCAGGGATCAATGAATTCGAAGGGGACTGCTTAGGTAGTCAGAGGAAAAGCCTCATTCTCTGGAGATCAATATCCCAGTGGATTGGTGGAATGGGCGTCATCATGCTGGGTCTCCTAATTTTCTCAAGAGCACTCGGAGGGGGGATGGCCCTAGCCAGGGCCGAACTAACCGGCCCCTCTGTCTCCAACCTAGGAACAACCCTCGAGAGCACTGCTCGGAAACTTTGGGCGATTTACGTAGGTCTGACCCTGCTCGAGGCATTCCTCCTTTTCCAATTCACTAGGATGGATGCATTCGATTCTGTGAACTATGCCCTTACAACAATGCCCTCGGGGGGGTTCGGAACTACTGACGGGGGGATTATGGACTTCGATGACGCCATTATTGAGTCGATTGTAATGGTCTTCATGCTTCTTACATGCATCAACTTCAGCCTGCTATATTTTGCATTCTCCGGCAGATCTAATGAGATCTGGAAGGACGAGGAGCTGCGAACTTACCTGCTAATTGTATTCGTTGCATGGATTGCTATGGCAGTCAATATCTCTCGTTCAGAAGAATTGGGATATGGCATATTGGAATCTATCAGGCACTCGATTTTCCAGGCTATTTCGATTACAAGCACTGGCTATTCTAGTGCAAACTTCTCTAATTGGCCAGTTTTCAGCCAGTTCGTTTTACTTCTTCTCATGATAATCGGTGCAAGTGCCGGATCTACAGGAGGCGGACTAAAGGTTCTGCGAATCAGGATTGCATTCGAACTAGCGAAGAGGGAGGTGATAAAAATCATCCAACCCCGTAAGGTTGTGGCAATTCGCTTCAACCAATCCGTTGTCGATGAGGAAAGGGTATGGATTATCTTGGGTATGCTCAGCTCTTGGATGGTCCTCGTCACCGTATCAATGCTGACTATTTCTTTCCTAGAACCAGATCTAGAAATGGTTGATGTGCTATCTGTCTCAATCTCCCTTCTAGGAAACACGGGTCCGGCTTTAGGTGATTTCGGGCCTTCTGGAGCACCTGCCTCATGGGCTGGCCTCAGCACGCCATCCCTGCTGGCTTCTACGATGCTGATGTGGCTCGGTCGTCTTGAACTGCTCACAGTACTGGTACTGCTTCATCCACGGACTTGGGAATCCGACTAGCCGAACCTATCCAGGGTCGGTTGAGAGTCACCTACGATTTCATTCTCGGAATCATCCACTACCAAAATCTCATCATTCTTCCTCAAATCTTCTCCTTCGAACTCCTTCACTATTGCCTTCCCACTCTTGCTGGATTGGGGTATTCCGTGCATGGCAAGGTGATCCTCCGCCTCCAATCCGATCTTCTTTGCCACGCTGAAGTCACCCTCTGCCCCCCCTAGGCTGGGATTGTGAATTGCCAGTAGGGTCGGCCATAGGTCATCTCTAATCGAAGATCTGCTCGTTCCAAATGACTCCGATAGCCTGGAAATAACCCCACCAGTTCTCCACGACTCGCCTCCCCTCCTAAGAAAATCCGGAAAGCTAACGTACACCTCATTACCAGTTTTTGCCGTCGAGACGGCAGCTATGGCCTGAGCAGGCAATGCTGACCCCCAGTACCATGATCTGAAAGCGCGATTGGAGTATTTTGTAGCAAGAAAAGAATCCGATCTGCACATGGCTCCGGAGATCTCCTCCAGACCCGAACCAGTCATAATCGACTGGTTGTTCCAAGCGAACCATGCTAGTATCTCGTCTGGGTCCTTGTCGGAGTTGCGGACAATCTCAGAAACGCTTGCACCCGATGGGGCGAGGTATGCTCTCTTCAGAGACTTGAACACGTTCACTTGGGAGTCTCTTAGAACAGCATCTGAGAGGTCATCAACAGAACCCATGTCAATGTGCCCATCAACTGTGTTTGAAAGGGATTGAAGATCCCTAACCAGGGCTCTAAGATCCCCTGGGTTCCCATCGATCAGAGCATCAAGAGACTCGGGGTCAATCCCGATGCCCTCCGAGTCCAGTACTCTGAGAGCAATCCTCCTGAGGTCTGACCTCTCTACTCTCTCGAATGTTACATTCTCCGAAACCCTCAGTACTCTATCTCTGTTGGACCTCCAGTTACCTCCCTTGCCCCATAGCTTCATCGGGTCATTGCACGTCATTATCACGGGATGATTAGTATTGCTCAGAAGGTTGAGTAGCTCCGCCTTCCCTCCTGAGTCACCCCTAAGGACCGAGCCATCTTCATCAGAGCTCATCGTTTTCTGAATCCGATCCTCCGAGATCTTTGCGAATCCCCCGCTAAGGTGATCAACCTCATCAAGCAGAATCACCGTCCTCCCAGAGGTTGTCGAGTTTGTAGCGAATTGGTCCAGTGAGATATGTTGAGACCCCCTAGTTGCCGAACCTCTGATGGCCGCCGCATTCCTCTGCTCCGAAGCATTCAGCTCGACAATCGTCCATCCCCTTTCTCTTGCCAATGCATGCGCTAGAGTAGTCTTACCGACTCCCGGCGGCCCCGAAAGAAGCAAACCTCTCTTTTTCGGTAGATTTCCTGTAGACCAACTCTCTAGCCACAACCTGACTCTCCTTACCTTGTCCCCATTCCCTTCCATTTCAGATAGGGTCGTGGGACGATAACGCTCCGTCCAGTCATCAGGCCTCCTATCTACTTCCACGAGCCTAAATGCCCTCGGCGACACTTGAAGATTAGCCTAGAATAGAGATGGCAGGGAGCCAGAGATTAGACATTCAATGAGGGACTCGGTATCTACTCGAACCTGATTCTGATCATCCCTTCTTCTAATCGTCACTGTACTGTCATCGAGAGACTGGTGATCGACTGTCACAGCCCATGGGATCCCAATCTCGTCCGATCTGGCGTATCTTCTGCCTATTGACCTGCTAGTGTCTATTTCTGCGATAACCCCGGAGATTGAACCAATTCTGACTAACAACTCTCTTGCCATTAAGTCCATCCCATCTTTGTCGAAAAGTGGCAATACAACGAGGTCATAAGGGGCAACAGAAGGTTCTAGGGATAAAATCGTGTACTTCTCATCTTCTTTTTCCAGTTCCAGATAGTTGTGATCTAGGATATGCCAAATGATCCTATCGATTCCGAAAGAAGGCTCGATTACATGGGGTGTGAAGTACTCCCCGGAAACTACCGATTCTTGGAAACTTCTAGTCACCATATCTTCACCAATTTCTACACTAGTTCCATCTGCAAGTAAGAGTGAGAAGGGCATTTTCTTTGGTAAATCGGTTAATTTCGAGAGGGCAAGAGAAACCTCGGAAGCCTTTTCTCTGAAAACCGGGCCAATCACCGATCCTATTGGTTTGAGAACCTCCCTGCTCCCCTTCACCGGGGAATCGTAACTTCTCCATGCCCGCATAAGTCCAGATTTAGAGAACTTCTCGTGTGACTCCAGATCATGACATGTTCTATTCGCAATCCCTACAACTTCGATCCAACCATGTTCTCCATTTATCTCACAGTCCCAGCAGTCAGACGCGTAATGAGCCATCTCGGAACTTGCGTGTTGCCTGAATCTAACCTTTGAAGGTTCAATGCCCACATCCTCTAGGAACTGCATCGTCATGGCTAGGAACCAAGCAACGGTGGGATGCTTGACTATTCCTGCTTCGAATGCTTCTTCGAATGTGACCTCTTTCTCACCAGAGTGCGGCCCATCTGGGTCGGGCAGAATGCGAACAATACCAGGCCAACTGCTCAAGTCACTAGAAGGAGAGTCTTCCGGGTCAATGAAATACTCCAATTCTGCCATATTGAATTCTCTAAGTCTTATCATCCCCTGGCGCGGACTAATTTCGTTCCTATACCCCTTGCCGGTTTGCATTGCTCCGAAGGGTAGCTTCTGCCTGAAATGTCTGTAGAGCGCGGGATAAAGCATGAACATCCCCTGTGCAGTCTCAGGTCTCATGAAAGCGGTTCTAGAACCACCCATTGCGCCAATACTGGTTTGAAACATAAGATTCATCGGACTCGCCCCCTCCCAATCCTGAGCACCACAACTGGGGCACTTTATGCCCTCCTTTGCAAACAACGCATCAAGCTCAGCTGAATCTAGAGAGTCCGGACCCCCATGAAGATCGCCTAGCAGGTGATCACTTCGAAACGCACCTTTGCAGGACTTGCATTCCGACATCTTGTCATTGAACTCTCCAACATGCCCGCTCGCTACCAGAACCGACTCTGGGGTGATTGTTGGAGAATCGATCTCTACTACGTTGGGTACTTTGCTCCAATGTTCGATCCATGAGTTAACCACCCGACGCTTAATCCTAGCACCTACCGGCCCGTAGTCAACAAGTCCCGACACGCCTCCATATATCTCGAATGATGGGAGTACGACCCCCCTTCTGCGAAGTAGGGAGGACAATCTGGACATCCTTCCTTTCTCGTCCATATGGGCTAACGACAACCAACTGTGGTTTTCAAGCCATCCTAGTGCAAAGGGCCATTGCCTTGTTTGAGAGGCCATGATGAGTTATTCAGGCATAATTTCGTGAAATTGCCCTGTTTTTTGAGAAGCATTCATTTATGCAATCGATACCCTGATTCGCAAGGTGGTTTGGAAAAAATGCCAGAAATAACGTATATCTCAGAACTTTCCGAGACCGAAGACATTCTGAGCAAATTCTCACCCCCGGTGCGAAATTGGTTCCAAGACAAATTCCCCGATTTCACAGAGCCACAGAAAGTTGCCATTCCCCAGATATTAGCGGGCGAGCACCTACTTCTATGCTCTCCAACAGGGTCTGGGAAGACGTTAACGGCATTCCTTTCGATAATTGACGACTTGATTCGTAAATCTCTGAACGGCACGCTTCCAGACGCCGTACAATGTATCTACATCTCCCCAATTAAAGCCCTAGCAAACGACATTCAGAAGAATCTTATTGGCCCTCTTACTGAAATAAAGGAAAGATTCCTACCAGGCAGGGCACAGGAGATCAAAGTTGGACTTAGAACGGGGGACACTCCACGGAATGAACGCGAGAGGATGCTCAGGAAACCCCCTCATATCCTTATCACGACACCTGAATCATTGGGGCTTGCTCTTGCATCGAAGAGGTTCCGTCCGCTTCTGAATGATTTGAAGTGGTTGATTGTTGACGAGATGCATTCTTTAGTTCCCTCCAAAAGAGGAACTCACCTTTCTCTGAGTCTCGCATTAATGGACTCAGTAGTGGATTCTGATGTGCAGAGGATTGGAATCAGCGCAACAATGGAGCCTCTTAACGAAGTTGCCGAGTTTCTAGTTGCCAGCGATTCTCGAGAAGATGGAGGGGATCATCAGAGAGTCTCGATAGCTAAGATATCAGGATCCAGGAAACTGGACCTCGACATCATACTGCCTACTCCAAGATTCACATCCATCCCAGTGAAGGAGGTTCTAGATCACAATATTGACAGAATCAAGGAACTAGTAGAGGCCCATACTACAACCCTGGTTTTCGTAAATACAAGGAATATGACAGAGACATTCGTACAACGGCTCAAAGTTGCAGGTGTGGCCGGTGTCGAGGGTCACCATGGTTCTATGGACAAAACCATCCGACTAGATGTCGAGCAGAGGCTCAAGGATGGAAAACTACGATGCGTGGTATCTTCTTCGAGCTTGGAGATGGGGATTGATATTGGTTCTGTGGACTTGGTAATCCAAGTTGGATCCCCCGGTTCCATAGCCACCGCACTACAGAGGATTGGCAGGGCAGGTCACCAAGTAGGGGGCTTGCCCAGAGCCAGGTTCCTTCCCACTTCATCTCATGATCTACTCGAGATCGTGGCTCTTCAGAACGGAATCCTTTCGGGTAATATGGATCTGCTCAAGTTCCCTCAGAACTCCCTCGACGTCCTAGCCCAGTTCCTGATTGGATTGACTATTATCAGAGAATGGGACATAGATGAAGCATACGAGCTCGTGCAAGCCTCTTGGCCATATCGTAATCTTCCCTATGATGACTACATCGAAGTCCTCGATCTCCTGGAAGAAGAGAGGAGAATCTGGGTCGATTGGGAGGACAATCGTTTCGGAAAGAGGGGATACGCCCAGATGATTTACTATACCAATATTGGGACCATATCTCCTGACAATAACTACCTAGTTTTCACTTCTGACGGTACTCTCGTTGGACAGCTTTCCTCCTCGTTCGTTTCCAGTATGCGGAACGGAGACGTCTTCCTTCTAGGAGGTTCGACATATAGGGTCGCCAACGTAATAGGGACCAGGGTGAATGTCACCCCTGCAACTGGATTCAGACCGACTATTCCATCTTGGACTGGTGAAGCGATGAGCAGAACTAGCGAACTAAGCAATGAGGTTCTCGAATTGTTGAGTCTCATCTCTGTCCAATATCGGACAGGCCGTTCGATCACTCCTTTCCTAGTGGACGTCTTGGGTCTCAATAGGCCCGTGGCAAACGCATTAACCCAGTTCCTGGATGAGCATTCGGCTACAACCTTCCAAGTCCCATCTCAGGACCGAATTCTCGTTGAGCAAGTAGAAGCACCACTTCCAACCTATGTCGTAACTACTTGCAGAGGACGTGCATTCAACCTTGCACTGGGGTATCTGTTTGCAGGTATGGCAACCAGAGATGAGATCATCGTGCACGAACTGTCCTTCGATGAGAACGGCTTCATGGCAAAATTGAGTCACGAGGTAGAGGTTTCGTTAATTCCGGAGGTTTTCCGCGGGAGAGGTAGCGAGGAAATCCTGAACAAGTACCTGATCGACTCGCAACTATTTGCAAAACGGTTTCGAGAGGTCTCATCTAGGAGTATGCTCAATCCTCGTAGAATTGGAGCCGAAGAAGTTAGCCCAAAGCAATTCCAAGTCAAAGCCGAGCAAATAATGAATCGTCACAGGAAGATGGACGAATCAGTAATTGTGAGGGAGGCGATGAATGAGATTCTCACCACTGACTTGGGGATGGACCAACTCAGACAATTCATGGAAAGGATGGATAGCGAGGACGTTCGAATTGTCCATCGTAGGGTCAAGATTCCTTCTCCTTTGGGGCTTACTCTCTTCATGTCCTCATTCGAAGATCTGCTTTCCCTCCGAACCAGGGCCTATCTGATCAAGGATGTCGACCCCGAGATCCTGAGGCGCCTACTCGGAGCAAGATCTCTCGCAACCGAGCTCGACAAAGAAAAACTAGGCGATTACTATCAATCGAAGGTATCGGTGCCGACCAATGCCACTGAACTACTTAGGCTGATGGACATGGGTGGCGGCCTAGAGAGGCAGCTCACGCACCCATTGTACAGCGACAAACTCAAGGATATAGAATTCGAAACCCTGCGTTCGTGGGTTCATGAACTAGCAGAGAGGGACCTGATTACCAAGGTCCGTGGAACCGGCCTCGAAAAGATCGATGGAAAGTGGTTCTCGATGAGGATGACCGAAGTACACGGCACACTTGGATGTCTAGCAGTAGCTGGGGCAGCTGAGATGGATGATCTCAGAGAATTGTACACCGGTGGTCTGACTTACGAGATTGGTGAAGGCTTTGTGGGGGGGGATCCATCCAATTGGAAGAAAAAATCCCTTTCTGACCCAATGGACTGCCTGAGGCTGAAACTCCTCGATATGTTAGGATCAGAGGGACCGCAGACCATAGAATCACTCAGTGGCCGCCTGCCGTTCCCTTCTGCCCAGGTAGAGTCTGTTCTACAGGAGCTCGAGATACGCAATCTAGTCTCAATTGGCTTCTTCACACAAACAGATGAAGGAGAGTTCATCCTCAGAATCGATGAATACAGGATTACCGGAGGGGAATTCAATGTCACCGACTATCGAACACTCCAGACTTTGATTCTAAACAAGTCCTTCTCGAAGTTCGAGGAGCCAGCCGATGCAATTCGTAATCTGACCTTCGTGCAGAGGCGAGAAGAGCTACTGCATAGGGTCGAGAACTACAGATTCCGTGATTGGAAGGACATTAAACATGACTCTGACATATACAATGGAAGGCTCCTTCACAATCGAGTCGGATACACACTTAGTGAAAAACTGCCAATGCTGATGGGTCTCCGGGGGGAGCCTTGGTTCGGACCTCTGGAAGAGGAACTGATAGAGAAGATACCCGAGGAGGGAATTTCCAGGAATGACCTATTCTCCGATTATCCGAAGGGGAAGGAGAATGTGCATATTCAGAGGAGTCTGAAGTCGGCCCTGTCGAACATGGAAAGGCAACTAGTCGTGGCAAAGCAATTCATCGATGTTCCAAATAGGAAGAGGTCAATGGCCATATTCAAGAGGTTGCATGGGCGTATCAAACCCTTGCCATTCGACAAAGCACTATCTGAACTAATTGCCAGAATTGGGCCCGTTCGGCTACACACTCTACGATTATTCGTCTCCAGACCAGTAGAGGAGTTGGCTGACACACTCCGTGAACTCGAGAGAAAGGGTTCAATTGCCAGGGTGGTAGCATTACAGCCCGACCCCACCGACTACTACTCGTCACATGAGGATGCAGAAAGCCTACTCTCTCCACTTCCAGAGGATAGGAAAATGCGAATATTGGCCCAGTCAGATCCATTCAGCAGCCGTTTCATACAGGAGGTTCGACTCCTCCTCAAGCAGGGATGGTACTATCCAGTATTCAAGGGAGTGGACCCAATTGGTCGCGTCCTTATGTTCGTGGTAAACGACTATCTCGAGATCAAGGACATCAACATCCCGCACTCATACCTGGACGACTTCAAGGAAACTTTTGGAGAACTACTCGAGAACTACAGGGACCGACTCGTTGACGTTTCTGTACTCCATGCCTTCAATGGCGTACCAGTCCATGACTGCGACGATAACATCCAACAAATCCTATCTGAGTTGGGATTCTCCTCCATGGGTGATGGGGAGAGGTACATCAGAGGAGGTGTAGTTGAACCACGATCGAGACAGGAGATCAATAGGATGCTGTTCTACCATCATTCAATTCATCAGAATAGCAGGTGGGAAAACGAGACCCTTGCTCTTGAGAATACAACAGAGCTCAGGGACGACTTCTCTCTCAGAGGGCGTTGTGAGATGTTCAGGGTCAATCTAGATTCGATGGTAGCCGCTCACCAGTTGCATCAGGGCTCAAATCTTCGAGGCCATCTCGTTTGGGCCCGATACTCTCACTTCCAGAATTTACTCTCAATTAGAAACGTACCTACTGATCCAGAGGATGCGGGGATTCTCCAGTTCTTCAGAGACACAAACGATCCAGATTTATTCATGGAGAGGAATGCAATGTCAAGGTCAGAGTTCCGAAAATTAGTGTCCCCTCTCGTGAGGAGCGGCCATCTAATCCAAGACTACCGTGGGGGCTTCCGGACGGTCGAACCTCCACAAAAAATAGACTTGTGGGAAGCCAAAAGAACCTATTTGCGTACACTGGTAGAAGATTACCCAGTAATCACACTCAAGCAAGTAGAGAGGTTGGCAGGATCCTCTTTCGCCCCTGAAGAGATTAGTGATGTAATGCATGACTTTGAGGACGATGGGACCCTGATCAAGGGATTCCTTGTAGATGATCTTCAGGATATCTGCTGGGGCCGACTGGATATGCTTGAGGGGATGGATAGAATTAGCCGAACTCGTGACTTGGTCATCCCCCCCTCTGACCCTCTGATACACTATTTCGGAAGTATACTCAGGGAGAGATTCGGATTTGGGTCTGCATACCTGGTCTTCCACAAGGAAGACCCAATCGCCGCATTCAAGGCCAATACTCGGAATAACAAGATCGAGCTAACTGACTTCGTCGGAGACTCGGAGTTGGAGAAAGAGGCGATTCGAGTCATGAAGGAGTTCGCATGGGAGCACGATATGCCACTATCTGGAAAGCTATTCGATAGAATCAGGTCCAGAATTGTCTGAGTCTTCGAGCCAGAACAAGGCCACTAGCAAGAACCCCAGAAATAACCCTAGTCACATGAATTACTGGGTTCAGTACCCTCATTACGTGCCTATGAAGCTCTGGCAGAAGGTCGAACAGTGCTATTGCCATCAGGAACATTGCAAAAAGACTAGCCACCTTTGCAGCATAACTATGGGCAAAATCAAAGATCCCCATTCCCGATAGACTCCATCCTCGATAGGTGTCAGTAAGCCAGACAATTCCAGCATTCCTGAAAACGTTCAGAACGTGTATAGTTGGTATGGCGATCACCAGTGCCCTCGCGCGCCTCTTCCAATGCACCGAATTTAGTGCCACAATAGCCCCAATGAACACCGCTATCGACTGCAGAGCAGAGCAAGCTAAGATGAATGCAACAATCGACTCTCCTTCATCGTTAACCATGGGTGCGTAGAAGCCCCCCTCGCCCAGTGGTTCGCTAAGCACCAATCGACTCCCTTCCCAATCAGAAACTGGGATGGCAACCTCTCCGTGCCTCTCGATCATCATCGCACCAACATCGTATCCACCAAATCCTGCAAATTCTAGTAATAATTCGGCACTGACTGCGGTAAATTGCACGAATGCCATGTTGAGGTGTGGCACCCCGAAAACAACGTAGTAGGGAATCATGGACCAAACCACGAACCCCCTCAGCCACACTATCGTCTCATCAGTTTCCCCCTTGATAGTCCACTCCCAATAGGAAATTGCAAGACCCGCTGGAAGGGCCCCGGCAGTCATGAATATCAGAACAGGATCAGATATCTCTACAAAATGTCCAGAGTATAGGTAGAAGAAGAGGCCTATTAATGGCCACGAGATTATGGCCGAGCCTTTCGCATAACCCTCTGAATGGCAATGAAATGCTATTGCCATCAGGATCAACCCAAATGATCCGATCAATAGCTGCATGGTGACATCGGAGATTCCGAAACTACTGGCGAATGAGCCCACAACCGATGATATCGGGTCTTCCATGACCACTTCCTTTCATCAACCCGTAAATAGGATGCCCCCTCCCGAACTACTGGAGATATGAGTTTCGACTTCACTGAATTCGCCGAGTCTTACGCTTCTTCACTAGTGGAGGCAATAGAGAAATTACCCGTTCCCAGGCTAGAAGAGTTCTGGAAGCTTGTCGAGAATGCACGCGACTCGGGCTCAACAGTCCACTTCATTGGCAATGGTGGGAGCGCAGGAACCCCATCACATAGTGCAGGAGATTGGTCCAAGGAATTGACCCTCCGAACCATTTCTCATTCAGACAATTCATCCTCGCTGACCGCTTGGGCAAACGATACCGATTACGGAAACGTGTTCGTTGGCCAACTCTCTACTTTCATCAAACCTGGAGATTTGGTAGTAGGGTTCAGTGGATCTGGTAACTCTGCAAATGTCGTTAACGGGATCGAGTTCTCCAAAGAGAACGGCTGCAATACTGTTGCGATCACGGGAAATTACAGAGGTTTGGGGGGTGGTAAATTGGCTGAAATAGCCGAATTATGCATCATAGTTCCCTCGCAATCAATGGAGAGAATTGAGGATATGCAATTGATTATCAATCACATCATAAAAGAGGCAGTTAAGTCGAATAATGGATTGTGAGAAAATGCTGCCACCCCATAGGCACGGTTCCCCACTCGAGGACCCATTAATTCTCACTGACTTGCCGGAACAGTCCGAGTGGTCCGGGAAAATTGCGTATCTTGATCGTGATGGGGTACTGAATCGATGGAAGGAGGGTTACGTGAATTCTCCCCAAGAGGTGGAACTACTCATTGGCTCGGGAAAAGCCATTGCCATTCTAAGGGGAATGGGTTTCAGGATTTGTGTAGTTACCAATCAGTCCCCCATAGGAAGGGGCATATGGGGGCATGATGTCCTAGAACAAATTAATGAGAAGTTGCAGGAGTTACTATTCGAAGAGGATCCCGATGCCGTAATCGATCTTATTCTTTACAGCCCCTATTCCCCCTCTGACGAGGCTTGGTCCCGGAAGCCGAATCCTGGTATGCTAGAAGCAGGCAGACAGCTTGTCGATAATGCAGACAGATTCCCTGGTAAGTCGAACAAACTCTCATTCGGCGATGATTGGATGGATCGACCAAGTGAGTCTGAATCCATACTGGTCGGGGACAGGGAATCCGACATTATCGCCGCAGAGAGATTCGGTGTTAGAGGAATTCTATGCGACTCAGAATCAGGGCTAGCAGCAGTAATCGGCGAGATTGCCTCTAGCAAAGAGAGGTGAACCCATTGAAGTGCCGCATTGGTCTTGATGACACTGATCACATTGAGGTCGGTTGTACCACATCAAGTTTCGACCACCTCCTGACCGAAATCTGCGAGCGTATGGAGTGCCAAATCGCCGAAAGAAGGCTCGTTAGGCTTTGGCCATTCGCCCAGAGGCGAACCCGAGGCAACGGGGCATTGGGGGCAATTCTAGAAATTCCTGAGGATAGCGCAGAGCTTCTGGAACAAATTTGCAACGAGTGGTTCTCCAATTTGTTGGCCGAAATTAGCAATTATCCATTCTCTGAAATCACAACATCACCATGTTTAGTGATTTCCTTCATGCCAGTTCCAAAGGATTGGTACTGGGATGCAGTTAGGAAAAATGTCGATTCTGATACTTTGCTAGATGAAGCCATCCAAAATGGAGTTATCGTGATTCGCTCGGATTCCACGTTCGGTGTGGTCGGGGCGTGCGCTGCCATTTCTTGGGCCAACAACCACAACTCCTCATGGGAGCTAATTTCTTGGAGGAATATATCGAGGGTAGGGACACCTAGGAAGGTCTCATCAGAATCTGTATCAGAGTTGGAAACTCAATTTCCAGAGACGTTCCTGAATCGGGACCCAACCAAGGGAAAGAGCATGATTGCTCCCCGAACTCCATGCCCAGTTCTATACGGGATTCGTGGATCCTCGTACTCTGGTGTCGAAAAGGCGCATCATTGGCTCCAATCTAGGGTCGACGTAGAGGAATGCCATTCTTTCGCCATTCATCGCACAAACCAGCTTAGTGATGACCATATTGCATGCTCACTTTCTGGCGCTGTAGTCTCATTGCCGAAGGAGACTAGGGGCGGTCATGCATACATTTCTGTATATTCTTCAGGACAGGCAGTCAAGCTAGTTGCTTTCTCTGAGGGCGGACCAGTGAATAGACTCCTAAGGTCTCTTATTCCAGGGGATAGAATTACCTGGGTCGGTTTGGTTTCTCCCGACGGATCAACCCATTTGGAGCGAATAAAATTGGATTTCGCAACAGCTAGGATCGTTGGAAGGCCCATTTGCTGCTCTAGGACAATGAGGAGCTCTGGGCGAGGTCAAGGGATACGCTGCCTGTCATGTGGCAGGATAGAGAGAAAATCATGGTATTGCACTGATTATGAGAGCACAATTGAAACTCCCGTGGGAGAGTGGCTGGAACCGTCGCCGTCTAATCGTAGACACCTATCTAGGCCCCTTTCACATGGTTTGCCGGGGACAAACTGAAACGGACCCCCCGAATCCCATGCCATGGTCGGGGCTAGCGAGTTATTAGCAGCATTTGTTATGATTGCAATTACAGGATACTTAGTGTGGACTGTTCTAGGGATTAGACAACGAAGGATGAAATTTGCAGCCGATGGTGGTGACGACTACAGTGGTGAAGCGAAGGAGCCCACTGCTCTGATAAATCCCGATGAAGAAGCCTTGGAAGATATGGGCCAGTTACTGGAACAGGCAGGATTCTCCATGCCAGAAGAAGAATAGTCAGTAAGGATAATCCCTCTTGTGGACATGCGAGTAATGTGACTGAGGGGCAGAGGCCGATTGAGAGAATACCGCGGCGGGAGCCTCCCGAGTTCCACCAATCCGAGGCTTCAATCATTGGAGGGGTAATTGAGGATGGCTTCCTCAACGTCGCTTTGGACGATGCAAACCAGTACGGCCCCCATGCGATGATCATGCTCCTTGGGATTGTTTCAATCATGACCGGATTGGCATTGGGTTTCGCTATGATTAATCCTATTATTGCCGTTGTAGTTGCAGCCAGTATGATTGGGGCTTCTTTCATCGGCTTCATGCGCCGGAAGAAAGGAAAGGCCCCTGGAAAATTACCATAGATTTGGCCAAAGGCATTTAGAGTCGCATTAGTCGTTTACTAAAGACGACAACTAATGACCATGATTAACTCTTATGAGTCATTTTTCGCGCAATTGAAATCGCATTGTCCACGAGTTCCCCTGATACGCCAAGATGTCCACTTGGTTCGAATAAGACATCCAACTGTTCATCGTCAAAGATGGAAGATATAGAATCAGACTCGGAGCAGACGACTTTCAGATGCATGCCCTTGTCCATTGCTTCCATAGAAGCCTCCCGCAGAACTTCGTGCGCCTCGTCTCTGGGCATCCCGGAGTCGACTAGGGCCAGCATCAGCCTCTCCGCCATAACTAGCCCATTCTGTCTTTCGATATTCTCCATCATCCTCTCACGGTTAACTGCTAATCTAGAAAGTACCCTGTTGCACTTGTCAAGGATGTCATCTAGAAGGATCATCGAGTGAGAAAGGGTGAATCTTTCCGAGGAAGAGTTAGCCAAGTCCCTTTCATGCCACAATAGTGCGTTTTCGTAAGATGGGATGATCATTGACCTCACAATTCTAGCCAAACCACAGGCATTTTCCGCGGTTATAGGATTCTTCTTGTGTGCCATAGTGGAAGAACCAACTTGCTTCTTGACGTCAAACGACTCTGCAACTTCCCCAATCTCACTTCTTTGCAGATTCCTAACTTCCTGTAGGATCTTCTCGATACTAGTGGCAACATTTGACATCCAACCAACCCACTCGATATACCGGTCCCTTCCAACCACTTGTGTCGTTGCCACGGGAATTCCAAGCCCTAATTCAGTGAGGATCAGGCTCTGTAACTCGATAGCACCCCCTCCTTGAGCAGCCCCAGTCCCCACCGCGCCCAGGAACTTGCCTGTGGTGGCCCTGGGCGTAAGCTCCTCAAGCCTCTCCATGTGCCTTCTGAATTCGTCTATCCATACTGCGACCTTGAGTCCGAATGTAATTGGGACAGCCGCCTGTCCGTGAGTCCTTCCAAGCATAATCGTGTCACGCTCCCTCTCAGCCATATCACACATTGTCGTGATAAGCAAACCAACCATCTTCTTCTGCAAATCTATGCTATGCTTGATTTGTAGTGCAACAGCTGAATCTACAATATCGTTGCTGGTAGCTCCTAAGTGGACACACCACCCAGCCTCGCCTGCTACCTCAGCCATTGCTTTGGTAAGTGCCATAATGTCATGGCGCGTCTCCGCTTCAAGCTCATCGACTCTATCTGCGGTGACTATTCCCGGGTCGGAAATGTCAGCTATCATGTCATAGTGCTCCGGGCTAACCCTCCCCATCTTGCTATGGGCCCAAATCAGGGCCCTCTCCACTTCCAGTGAACGAGCATGCCTTCCTTCACGAGACCAGATTTCCTTGGCAACATCTCTTCCATACCTGTAATCCAAAGGGGAAACCGGCATAACTACGAGTCTTCCGACCGGGGCCTCCTGTTTGAGTCTAGCGATTTCAAGAAAGCCTACAAGATTTGACTTCTAATACGCCCCTTGGGCCATCCCATATTGTTTCACCCTCTAGCAATATCTTCCTTCTCATGTGGGGGGCTCCGATGACAATTGTCTCAAACTCACCGCCCTCTCCATCAAGATTGAATCTATATTCTTTAGAAATGTCTGCTAACATTCCCAAAGAATCACTATCTAGCTTTTTTCCAACCCATCTTTCATCCATGCCATCTGTTGAAACTGAGGTGAAGACAACTTCGAACCCATGCACCACTAGGGACTCCATGTGATCCAACGGATCCTTGTGCCACAGGGGGCAGAAAGATCTAACTCCAAGTCTTTCACACATCATCTCAATTCTTGTTTTCTGGTAGTCGGAACGAATTGCACCAACTACAATGCCATCAATCTCTAGAGGTCCTGTGTGGACCTCAAGATCCTCCGGGGCATCCACTCCTTCGGGCCAACAATCCTCGAGAGCGACAGAAGGGGTTTTTTCACCGCGAATTGCCATCTCCAGGTCGCATACCTCATCCTCCTCCTCACCATTTGAGAAAACAGGTTTCCAAGTAGTTTCCATGGAGGCTGCTTGGAGGCCCGCAATCCATGAATTTTGCAACTGGAACATCATGGAGTCTTCTCCTCGAACTAGTACGGTGACTAGGGAAACTACTTCCCATCCCTGGAGCCTCGCCCACCAAGTGGCATATGTTGAGTCCTTGCCCCCTGAAGCCAATACTGCGACCTTCACACTCCCGCCAACAATTTTTCACATAATGGGCACTTGATTGAGTCTTCCCCCGACCAAGATTGATAAGAGTCCGTTCTGGCATGGGGTCGATAGCGATGCAGCCAAGCGGACGAGGATATGACCACGGAGTCTCTACTTTCTCCCCGGATGGGAGGCTGTATCAGGTCGAGTATGCACGAGAATCCGTCAAAAGAGGGACAACTACAGTAGGCCTGGTTTACAAAGACGGTGTAGTACTTATCGTAGACAAGAGAGTTCAGAGTAAGTTAGTAATTACCGATTCAATTGAGAAGATGTATCAGATAGACAACCATGTTGGCATCACGACTTCAGGACTAGTGGCTGATGCACGCCAATTGGTTGACAGGGCTAGAGTCCAGTGCCAGGTCAATCGAATGACATACGGGGACAATATCCCCGTCTCTACATTGGTGAAGAAAATGTGTGACTATAAGCAGTCATTCACCCAATATGGCGGTGCAAGACCATTCGGAACAGCACTCCTAATAGCCGGTTTCGACGATGTCGGTGCCCACTTGTTCGAAACCGACCCATCGGGAGCATACCAGTCTTACAATGCCGGAGCAATCGGACGCGGAAAGGCTACTGCAATCGACTACTTCGAGGCTAAGTGGAAGGGTGGGCTCACCCAGAATGCAGCAATCAAGATGGGACTAGGGGCCCTCCGAGAGTCACTTGAAGAGGATCTGAACCCAGAAACTGTGGAGATCGGTTGTGTCGACAAGAACGGTTACGTCAAACTTGACAGGGAATCAACCCTGAAGCATCTTGGCAAATTGTCTTGATACCCCATCATCATAAGCCAAATCCCTCATCGGCTTCTATGGTGAGCCTCGATGACGCGGTCCTAGCTCGCCTTGAGAAAGGAGGGAGCAGGTACGAGATACTAGTTGATCCTGATCTGGTCGAACTGTGGAAAGAAGACAATGAATCTGTTGAATTTGGTGAACTTCTCGCTATTGAAGAAGTATGGTCCGATGCTAGGGCCGGAGAAAGGCCAACGGGAGAAGCCATGGAGAAAACTTTCGGAACCTCTGAGATTTTGGCATGTGCTAGAATAATCCTGGATAAGGGGGGGATACAGCTAACGACCTCACAAAGAAAGCAGATGGTAGAGGAGAAGAAACTCCAGATAATCAATGAGATTGCCAGCACGGCAACCGATCCGAAGACAAAACTCCCACATCCGCGAACAAGGATAGAAAACGCTCTCGAGGAGATTCGATTTTCAGTAGATCCGTTCAAATCAATAGAGAGTCAGGTCGAGGATGCAGTTGCTGCTCTTCGTCCAGTGATTCCGCTCCAATTCATCACAGTCCGTCTCGCGTTCATGGTACAAGGCAAGGACTATGGTGGTGTCAGCCAAATGCTAAGAGATTCGATACAAAAAGAAGAGTGGATGAGTAATGGTAATTGGGTATGTGTTGTTTCAGTTCCCGGTGGGATGAAAAACGACATTATTGACAAAGTAGCTTCTAGGTCATCTGACGTAGAAGTAAGGGAATTGGATTGATTGGGCTAACATCTCCAGCATCAACGGTTATGAACAGCGGGCCGGTCGCGCGGCCCGATAACATGACGAAAAAGAATGGCGCGGCGGGGCCGCGAGAAAATAATCGAGGGCAAACCCTCGTAGTGCCCGGGGAAGACCTAGGCGATTCAGAAGGCTTTGAGGCCGGGCATGGCGTAATGGCCATCTCTGGCAGACTCAAGGCAGTAAAGCAAGGAAAACTAAGGGAAAAGGGCCGTTCAATCTCGGTTGAGCCAAGCCACACTAGGTATATCCCCCGACCGGGTGACCTGGTAATTGGGTATATTGAGGGTTGTACCAACAACCTATGGTTCATCGAATTGGGTGCACCGTTTAACGCAATCCTCCCAATGAGCCTTGGTCCGGGGAAGGTCGACTTCGGCGGAACAAGGTCAGTAATGGACATCGGAGATGCCGTTCTCTGCCGAATACAAGAAGTCGAGGAGACACACTCAAGTGTAGTCACAATGAAGGGAATGGGGCTGCGAAAGATTAGGTCAGGTGTGATCGAAGAGATTGATCCACATCTGCTTGGCCGGCTCATCGGAAAGGGTGGCGAGACATTAAGAAGGCTGAAAGCAGAAACAGATTGCCGGATTGTCGTGGCAGACAACGGTCGAATGTGGGTCGACGGCGAACTCGATGGAATTCTAGACGTCCGTAACAGACTCTCATCAATATCTGGAGACTCCAATGGGGGTGTAAACTGATGGGTGGTTACGGAGATATGCAAATGATCGATGAGAACGGACTCAGAGTGGATGGGCGCTCACCTGGAGACATTAGGGATATAACAATAGAGACCGGTGTCATTCCCGTCGCTGACGGCTCTTGTAGGATGACTTGGGGTACTAATGAGGCGATTGTGGCAGTCTATGGACCAATGGAGGCTCATCCTCGAAAGATCCAGAGGCAAGACCGGGCCGTACTGGATGTCGCATACAACATGGCCCCATTTTCCACTACCGACAGAATGCGCCCTGGCTTCAATCGCCGGAGCAGAGAAATTAGCAAGGTTACCAAGGACGCCCTTGAAAGCGTTGTACTGTTGGAACTCTACCCCCGTTCAAAGATACGTGTCACTATCGAAATCGTGTCAGCGGAGGCTGGAACGAGATGCGTCGGTCTCACTGCAGCCTCAGTAGCTTTGGCCGATGCAGGCATTCCAATGACGGATTTGGTAGTCAGTGTCGCCAGCGGGAAGATCAATGATGTAGTAGTCTGCGATCTGAACAAAGAAGAGGACAACTACGGCGAAGCAGACTTGCCAATGGGTATTCTCCCTAATTCTGGAGAGCTAGTTTTCTTACAGATGGATGGCGACCTTTCTCAAGAAGAGTTCAAGGAAGCATGGCAGTACAACATGGATGCTGCTCAAGTCGTCCATAAAATGATGGTAGAGGCCTTGAAGAGAGGTGATTCTCAATGACTATACCGATTGTTCCCAAACTTCTCCGTGCCCATCTCTCGGGACTTGCTGGAAAGAACGCTAGGATAGATGGCAGGTCACAATGGGAAGGCAGAAAAATAGAAGTTGAGCATTCAGTACTACCTAGGGCCGAGGGATCAGCCAGAGTTAGGATGGGTGATACGATCGTTCTCGCAGGGGCCAAGTTCCAGTTAATGCAACCCTACCCCGACAGACCAAATCAAGGTGGCCTCATGTGTTCTGCCGATGTTCGCCCCATTGCCGGGCGGCATTGGGAAGCAGGACCACCTAGTCCCGAGGCAATTGAACTTGGAAGAGTAGTGGATAGGGGGATTCGTGAATCGGGTTGCATAGATGTAGATTCTCTCTGCATAATCCCAGGAGAGAAGGCATGGCAAGTTATCCTCGATCTCTTCGCAGTATCGGATGATGGAAACCTCTTCGACGCATTCGCCTTAGCAGGAATAGTTGCACTCAGGAACGCCACCCTTCCCGCAGAGCGGTTTGAGGTGGGAGAAGACTACCCACTACCCGTCTCAAAGACTCCAATAATGTGCTCTTACCACAAGGTAGGAGGGAGATTCGTGTACGACGCGTGTGCAAGGGAAGAGCTTGGGGGCGATGAGCGAATCCATATCACCCTAGGAGACGATGATAACGTCCATTCCCTGCAGAAGGGTCTAAAGGGAATTTTCTCGGCCGAGGAATTCTCCGAAATCATGACTAATGCTCAAGGAAGGACTAAGGAACTCAGAAAAATCGTGGATTCATTGTAGGTGTAGTTATGGCAAAGAGAACCCAGAAGGCAGGAGCAACAGCTCGATTTGGTGCTAGGTACGGTGTCAGCGTTAGACGAAGAGCGGGATCCGCTCTTTCCAAGAAATCACGGGAGTACACATGCCCTAGTTGCCATTATCCAAAGGTTCGAAGAAAGGCTGCTGGGATTTGGGAATGCAGGAAGTGTGATCACACATTCTCCGGAGGTGTCTGGGAGCCCTACACCAGAGCCAGTGATGCCAATAAGAGGATTATTAGAAGGTCCCTTGAAGGAGCTACTGCGACTGATATGACAGTAATAGCCCAACAGGCTGCACTTGACTTCGAGAGAAAGATTTCCGAGAGAGATTCAGATGCAGCAACAGAAGAGGAATGATTCGCTATCACTCGAATTGCTATTGGAGCACGTCGATTCCGGGCCTCTTTCTTCTTCTCTCGTAACCGAGGCCGATTTTTCACACATTGACGGAGAGATTTCTGTATCTTTGACATCTCATTCATTCAGTGATCTCCGAGCCCGATGGAACTCAATAATGAGAGCATTAATTGCCTCTGAGCAGTCCCTAGAAGCAGCGAGCAGGGGGGAATGACATCAGCGAGCAAGTGACAACCGAGGAAATCCAATCTCTAGCAAGAGAATTACAGATGTTGAGGAATCAAATACAGACGATTTCATCGCAATATTCAGAGTATGGGATAACTGTGGAAGAACTTTCCAAGCAAGACCCAGAGAGGCCGGTTTATCGCTCCCTAGGAAACATTCTCCTAGAGGTTGAAGATCGCGATTCACTTGAATCCGAATTGAAAGAAGCCCAAGAGGCGCTGAATGAGCATCTTGCTAGGCTCATAGAGAGGGAGGAAAGCATCCGTAAGAAGTATGAAGAAATGGTCGAGAGCTTTGAGAGGGAGTGAACCTCGAATGGGAAATGAAGCCGAACCCTCAGAAACCCCAGTAGTAGATTCTAACCTCTTTCAGTCATTTCTATCGGAGGGTAAAACTGAGCAAGCTTTGGAACTAAGCGATGAAATACTAGCAAAATCGAGAAGACTGAATGATCGGGATTTCGAGGCTGAGGCCTGGATTAGGATGGAAAGGGCACTTTTGGGAGCAATAAATCCGAAGGAGGTTGGTAACGAGTTGCGTTGGTGCGTCGATCGCATGGCTTCGGTCAACCCTGGTTCACCAATGCATGGACTTGCCCTGCTAAATCTGGCTTCTTGGCACCGTAATTCGAACGAGCAAATGATGGCTCTAGTGACTCTCTCCGATATATCTGCAGATGCAGGCCACCCAGTAGAAGTGATCGGGCTGGCTCGTTTAGAATCCGGGAGGATCCTCGTTTCTATTGGTGACCTTGAGCCGGCTATGAGGCATCTCTGGATGGCAATGCGGAGGCTTTCTTCAACGGAAATGCCAGCAGAGGCAGTAGTATGTGCAATGGAATGGCTAGACATAGCACTAGATGATGTTGACCCTGAATCGCCAACTATGGACGACCGGATAATCAATGCAAAGCCCAGAGAAAGTCCAGGTCTGACGTCATCTCCATCAAACCCCGTCGACATAAAGGAGTCAGTGGAATTAATCCTTTCTAACGGACTAATCGACGTTTCAGGTGAGAGGCGGGATGATCTGGGTTTGGTCTTGGATGCTAGTGATGCCCTAGGAGAGCCAGTATGGAGGGGAGCAATAGAAGACAGGCAAAAAGAAATTCAAGACCCAAGACTGATTGAAGTGCTCCAGTCATGATTTCTTATTCTTTCAATCTCATCTTCACCCCAAGCAGAATTCTCCGGAAGTTGTAGACACCAACCTACTTCTTCGATCGCATCATCAGATGACATCCACGGATCTGGACTCACTGGTACTTCGACATGGACTAGCACGACATGACCTCTCGGGATCAATTTCGACTCAATCGATTTTGCAGTGCCTAGAACCCCAGTTTCCTCGAATAATTCCCTAAGCGCGGCCTCTTCTGGCGACTCATCTTGATTCAAACTACCCCCGGGTAACTCCCAACCTCTGATTTTGTTCTTTACCATAATCCAACAGTCATCCTCTTCATCAGATTCTGCCCAGACAACTACAAAATCCATCTCATCCCTCCATCTCTTGAAGTAATTCTGCAACCTTCTCTGTCGCACCTTCTATGCCTTCAGCTGCCATTCTTCTAGCGAGAAAGAATGCCTCGGTAATCTTCCCTTCTCCTCTGAGCCTATCAATCTTTGAGAAAGTGCCAAGCTCCTGCATCTCATCAATTATTTCTACCTCTTTCTCTTGCTTGGGCTTCGATATACTACCGAGTCTATCGAGGAATGCTGCTCTGTCCGAGATAGAGGGAACTATCCATGGAGCCCCACCGCTTCCAGCGACCATAGATTCCATTCTTTGCTTGAATCGCTCTCTTGCAGTAGAGCCCGGAAACACGCTCTCTGCTTGGTCATAGCAAAGCCAAGCATCGTCGTACTGGCCTCTCCTCTCGTACACCATCCCCAGTTCCTCCCATGCTTCGTGGTTAATTGGCCTCTGAGAGAGAAGAACCCTTGTCAATTCTAGAAAGATATCTTCGAAACCGCCTCTCCTAACTCTCTCTAACCTTCTTGAGAATAGGACATTTGCTCTTTGGTCCGAAACATCCAGGCCTTTCAGCCTCTTAGAAAAAGCGCTCATCTCTTCTGGGTCTCCCCCAATCTTCTTCCACCATATGTCTGGGTCTAGTGGATCAGTAGAAAATGCTGCAGACAACAATCCCTCACATGATCCAATAATGTCTTGGTTCGCCAATTGCATCATCAATTCAGGATCCCGACCTAGAACAGAAAATAGATCCGCTAGAACAGCTCTAGCGCCCTCCGAATCCCTCATCAATACTTTGATTTTTATCAATATCTTCCAATTTTCCTCATTTGTGAAGTCGTAGAGAACACTCTGCTTAGCACTCTGCTCGGCCCATGAAAGGTTGTTCTCTCTATCGTCCTTTATCCTTAGGAACTTTTCAGCTTGACTTCTATACCTGTTACCAAGGCTTCTCCTAGGGTGTTGGAGGGTTTTTGAAAGAACTTCGTAATCTCGCATTTACTCGTCTCACAGAACAGATTCGAAGGGTGATCTATCAATGCCAGGTTCGATGGTTGCATCCATGCCAATCTTACTCGTAGTCCCATCTGGTGACCGACTAGGGTCTAAACTAGAGCCCTTCTGATTTGATAGAATTAGTGTATCTCTATCGGGTTGCCAACGTGTCATCAGGGCCCATTCTACTCTAGAAGAATTTGTTACATCAATGTCCTTGTCGACTACAATAACTTGTTTCATAGATTTATGACCATCCAATGCTGCCCGAATTGCCTTCATGCCGTCGCCAATTTCCTCCGGAACGATCTGAACAACAGATGACAGCCAACCACTGCCCCCGTCAGTCAGAAATACATCCGTGCAGGTCACAACTTCCGAGACGGCCGTTCTGATTGTCGGGGCTCTTGGCATTCCCATCAGTGTCATGTGCTCTACACCTGCTGGAATCAATGCATGAAAAATAGGATCGTCCCTATGATGGATTGCATCGTACTCGATTATTGGCTCAAGCCTGATGTCGTCTACCGTTCCTGTAATGTCCACATATGGCCCCTCTTCTCCGGAAGAAGTTGTTATTCTTGCCTCCATAGCATATTCTGCATTCGCCGGCACAATCACTCCATTTGCTAACTCTACCATTTCCAGCTGAGTCCCATACAATCTCTCATGAAGTGCTGCAGCAACTCGCAACTCGTCTAGGGGTTCGTCAAATGACATAGCAGCCGCCAGAAGAACCACCGGGTCAGGCCCATTTACCACTCCGATGGGGATCTCATCATTATTCTCTTGAGCCTCGTTGACCATTGTCCTGAGGTGTCTGGGGACCAGCCTAACACAAGTGCTACCCCGGCTCTTGACTAACTGCCTGTGGAATGATGTATTCCGTAGTCCGCCATATTGGGCTATAATTATCGAAGCAGACTGATACCTTCCCCCATCTTCCTGGTAGTGCCAAGGAATTGGGAGTTTCAATAGGTCTGCTTCCTCCATAGTATTCTCTAATACCGGAGAAGCACTCCGTTCTACGAGGATCGGCTCAGCAGGATTCTCCATTGCCCAAGAGAGAATACCTATCAGCTCGCCTGGATCTACTTCAAGTGCCTCACAGAGCCTATGGCGAGTAAGTATGTTCATTGCAACGCAGTGACCATGTGCTTCGATAATATCGGTGAAGAGGAGGGGTTCGTTTCCAGAGGAAACAGATTCCTCTCTCATTTCAAAATTGACACTAACCGGATCCCCGACAACTCGACTACCGTCGACAAGATCTCTGAATCCCATGCTGCAGTCCGGAAAACTAAGCCGCTTGAATGTTGGCTCCTATTCTTGTCTTTTGGGCCAATCTATCGCATTGCCCACCCGTCAGTATCATAAATGGAAGTCAGGTCGCCGAGCCGTCATTTTGAGGTATATGCTTGGGACGAGGCCTTTTCTCCGGTTCGAAGATGAAGGCAGATCGTAAGAGGTTCAGGTGGAAGGAGAGGAAATTCCGCAACAGACAAGCCAAGCGAAAGCATGGTGGCGTTCTGAAGCACGACCCTCTCCGCGGTAGCCCTCAGGCCAAGGGAATCGTAATTGAGAAGGTTGGCTTCGAAGCCAAGCAGCCTAACTCAGCCATTAGGAAGGCGGTAAAGATTAGCCTAATTAGAACCGGTAACAGACTCACTGCGTTCGCTCCGGGAGATGGTGCGATCTCATTCATCGACGAACATGACGAGGTTATGGTCGAAGGTATCGGTGGCAGTAAAGGACGTTCGTATGGCGATCTGCCCGGTGTCAGGTATAAGGTGATCAAGGTCAACGGAGTTTCACTAGACGAAATGGTTCGAGGCCGCAAGGAGAAACCAGTACGCTGAGGTGTGTTCTAATGGATGATTCAGAAGATAGAGCACAGGCCGACAATTCAGAGGCCCCAATTGAAGAGGCCCCCGCTCCAATTGAAGAGGCCCCAATTGCAGGTATCGGGACGATGGTATTTGGCAAGTGGGACGCCAGTGAAGTAGTGTGTAGCGACCCTGGAATTTCCAGATATGTCAACCTGAAGATGATTGGGGCTCCTCACACCGGAGGTCGCCATGCAAATGCATGGTTCGGGAAACAGGATCTGTCAGTGACCGAGCGCTTCATCAATAATCTCATGAGATCCGGCAAGTACAGTGGGAAGAAGCAATACTGCGCCAAGTCTCTGGATGAGGCCTTTGATCGTATCAATGCCAAGAGCGGCGAAAACCCACTGCAGAAATTCATTGACGCGATCACCGAAGCAGCTCCTTGCGAAGAGACAACGAGGGTACGAATAGGTGCAGTCAGCCAGCCCAAAGCAGTCGATTCCTCTCCAAGCAGAAGGCTCGATGTCGCACTGCGAAATCTGGCTATTGGCGCGGCATCTGCAACAATGAAGAGCAAGAAGTCCTTGACTGAGGGAATAATTTCTGAGATTTCCAAGGCATCGGAGGGCGATGTCAACTCATTCGCAGTAGGAAAGAGGCACGAAGTAGAGAGGATTGCAGCCTCAGCCCGATAAGTCCATTTTGCCTCACATTTATCCCATTCCTCGAAACCGCTCAATTGTCTTTATGAACCGTTTTCAGGTCGGAAAAATTACTGGATGAGAATATGGGTCGTAAGGAAGACAATATCAAGCGCGCTACAGAGGTAATGCACGTTCGCGAGCGAATTAGGAATCTCGCTATCGCAGCCCACATTGATCACGGAAAGACCACCCTATCGGACAACTTGATTGCTGGCGCAGGGATGATGTCCGAAGAGCTAGCAGGCAAGTCTAGAGTATTGGATTTTGACGATCAGGAAAGCGCCCGGGGAATAACAATCAATGCAGCCAGCGCATCAATGGTCCACGACGTCAATGGAGAGGACTACCTGATTAACCTGATTGACACGCCTGGACACGTCGATTTCGGCGGTGACGTAACCCGTGCGATGAGGGCCGTCGATGGCTGTATCATCCTCACATGCGCAGTGGAGGGGGCAATGCCTCAAACTGAAACCGTCGTTAGGCAGGCACTGAAGGAAAAGGTTCGACCAGTTCTCTTCATCAACAAGGTAGACCGCCTCATCAACGAGCTTCAGGTAACTCCAGAGGACATGATGGCAAGGTTCCAAGAGCAAATAAAGAAAGTTAACAAATTAATCAGGACCTTTGCACCTGAACAGCACAAGACAGACTGGCAGGTCGACGTTGCCAAGGGGACCGTTGCCTTCGGTTCGGCTTACCACAATTGGGGCATCACCGTACCATTTATGCAGAAGACTGGAGTAAATTTCACCCAGATTTTCGAGTACTGTAATAACGAACAACAAAAAGAGCTCGCTAAGAAGGCTCCAGTCCACGAAGTTTTGCTGGATATGGCGGTGGAAAAGCTCCCCTCGCCATTAATTGCTCAAGAATACAGGATTCCGAACATTTGGCAGGGGGATCAAGACTCTGAGATTGGCAAGTCCATGATGAATTGTGATGCCGATGGCCCCCTCTCTTTGATGATTACTAAGATATGGATGGACCCCCATGCAGGGGAGGTAGCAGTTGGCAGAGTATACTCTGGGACGATAAAGCAGGGGGAGACTGTATGGGCAAGTGGGGCTGGCAAGGCCGAACGGGTCCAGCAAGTCAGCATGATGGTAGGCGGGGACAGGATACAGGTCCCTGGGGTATCCGCAGGCAACATTGCTGCATTGACTGGTGTGAGAAGTGCAGCGGCGGGAGTGACTGTAACCAGGGAGAAGGACGAGACCCCCTTCGAGGCAATCCGACACTATTCCGAACCAGTAGTGACAATCGCGATTGAGCCAAAATCAATGAAGGATCTACCCAAATTCATTGGTGCATTAAGAGGTCTGGCCAAAGCGGACGCTTCCCTATCCGTTGATGTCGCCCATGAGACTGGCGAAGCCCTCCTCTCGGGGATGGGTGAACTCCACCTTGAGATAACCATTTATCGTCTGGAGGAGGAGCAGGGAATTAAGGTAAACCAGAGCAATCCAATAGTTGTCTACAGAGAGTCAATCGGGAGCGATAACAAGGGCAGGGCTTTCGAGGGTAAGTCACCCAATAGGCACAACAGATTCTACGTCGAGGTAGAACAGCTTCCCGAGGAAGTCATCAATGCCTTGAGGGAAGGGCACTTCGGAGACGGACCAGTAAGAAGCAAGGATGCCAAGGAGATTGGAAATAAGTTCGGAGAGCTCGGGATGGACAAGGATCTGATGAGGAAGATATACGCCATCAATGCCACAACTGTCCTTGTGAATGACACCAAGGGTATTCAGAATCTCCACGAAACAAGGGAACTGATTATTGAGGCTTTCAACGATGTTTGCAAGAAGGGCCCCATTGCCGACGAACCGCTAACTGGGGTCTTTGTTCGCTTAGTGGATGCAAAGCTACACGAGGATGCTATACACAGAGGTCCAGCTCAAACTATCCCAGCAGTTAGGAATGCCATAAAGGGTGCATTACTCAGAGCCAATTCCGTACTTTTCGAACCAATTCAGAAGATCAGAATCGATGCGCCCACAGAATGGGCCGGAGGGATAACTCGTCAGTTAATTACCAGGAGAGGCGTAATCGAAGATATGCCTGTAGACAACGATGTAACTTGTGTAATTGGCAAGATGCCAGTAGCAGAATCCTTCGGATTCTCCAATGACATTAGAGCCGCAACACAAGGAAGGGCTGTCTGGAACACCGAGAATGCGGGTTATGACCAAGTCCCCCCAGAACTATTCCACAAAATAGTTGGCGAAATAAGGCAGAGAAAGGGACTCAAAGAAGAGATTCCCGGTGAGGCCCAGTACACAGACTGATTAACTAATCCTAATCAATTGAAAGTCAGTCAATTCCTTCAGTATATCTACCGCCTGCGAATTTGGCAGTTTGTTTAGGCATTCATGTGCCAACGAGTGATGGTGCATGGCCTTGTTTCTTGCATAGTCTATTGACCCCGAACCATCTAACTCGGCTACAGCCTTGGATAGGCTCTCATCACTGCATTCGCCCGATCCAAACACCTTTGTGAAATGCGGCAAATCTTCCTGACTCCGTTTTGCATGGATTGCTATAAGGGTCATTTTTCCCTGAACTATGTCTGAACCTGCTGGCTTCCCAAGAGTCTCCGTGTCTCCTGTGACGTCAATGAGGTCATCCATTAATTGGAAGCATAATCCCAGATTAAGCCCCCATTCTGCCATGTTTTCGACTGCATCAATACCTGCATCAGCTAGAATCGCCCCCGTCCTAGCACAGGTTTCGAACATCGCACTCGTCTTCCCAGCAATCATCGCTATGTAGTCCTCCTCGGACACCTCACCACGTGTCTCAAATTCAATATCCTCCTGTTGCCCTTCTGCGACCTTCCTGACCATCTCACCGATTGATCGAATCAAGTGTCCTAGACGATCATCTGGGATGTCTTCCGACTCTGCTAGGATCTCAAATCCTACTGCTAGCATAGCATCTCCAGCATTAATGGCCGTCGCATCATCATACTCTACGTGAACAGCGTCGAGGCCCCTTCTAATTGGGTCCTGATCAATTATGTCATCATGAATTAAGGTAAAGTTGTGAATAATTTCTATTGATGCTCCCAGTGTATAATGGCCATTATTGGCACCACCTACAGCCTCCCCCACAAGTCTCGGCAGAATGGCCCTAAGCCTCTTCCCGCCTCCTTTGAATAGATGAGTCATCGCTCCATGGAGATTATTTTGTTCCATCTTTCCCAGACTATCCATAATCTCACGTTCCACCCTATCTCGATGGTCGGAGAGAGCATCCAGCAAGTTTTGCCCAGGTTTCACTGAATTCCCATCCATGTCCACTTCACCACAGTAGATTATGCCGTCATTTATCGATTTTGCCAAGGAACTGGGATCACTATCGTTCGGAATTACAAATTTCTCCCAAATCAGCCTAAACCAAGGAGCAATGACTTCATTCTCCCATTCTCCTTCTCCCTCCATCATTCTCTTGATTTCTGATGAATCAGCCCAAAGAACGTCGGAGATCTCATTCTCATTATGATTGATGACCGTATCAGCACAAACTACCAGGAGGTGATCGATTTCCCTCTCTATCCAATCTTGATCCCACCTGCATGAATATTCCAGCCTCCCTATGTGGTGTAAAGGCCATTGCTCGGTAATCTCTTTCGGAATACCAAGCTCCTGGTCAAGCTTCCTCCTTGCAGCATTCTTCACTCCCTCAGTACCATCAATTTCAGATTCCATATCAAGAGGATGGCTACAGCAACTATTTGCCCATACTCCGGGAAAAGTAATCTTATCAACTGATCTTTTCTGTACCAGAAGGCGCCCCTTAGAGTCAAAAATCAGTACACTGAAAGCACGGTGCCTAATCCCATCATTGTTGTGGCAGATTAGTTTTGACTCAGCTCCTGTCACATTATCTTCGATATCAACAACTAGGCACATCTCCCCCATCATCTCGGACTGAATGGAATCGTGATTCCCAACCTCTTCTATTTCAGGGGCCATTCAACCTTGTGGGGTCGAGAGGTGTATATGAAGACTCAACCGCGCAATATCTTGGTTCCCTTAGTTTGCCCGGAAGTCAATATTTCCAGAATCCTATTCGGTTTTCTCCCATCAATAATCCATACCTCATCAACTTCTTTTGAAATCTCAAGAGCCCTATCTATTTTCAGCCAAATTCCGCCAGTGACATCGATGTCGGCATCGTGGCCCCCCTTCATTTCCGAATCAGATCCAAAATGCGTCATTAGTTTCGAACCCACTTCACTTGGTGGGCCGCTCATTACCCCTTCAGCATCGCCAATCAGGAAAATGCTATGCGTCACATCTAACTCAGTGGACAATCGAAACATCAAATCATCTCCGGATAGTATTCCAAACTCCCTCTCATCATCCGTTTCTACAACATCACCGAAGGTAACTGGTATTTGCCCCCCAGCTTCTCTTTCGAAAACTGAGATATCCCCCATGAATTGTACACCAGTGCCAGTCGCCCATTCCGAAGGGGGGTGACCAATACATGACAAACCCCTTTCTTCGAATTTATCAATAATCAGCCCATTCAACTCGCGCATATCGGAACGAATTTCTTCTACTGCTTCTCTCTGACTTTTCGAAATCTCTGTCTTCATCCCATCCGCAATTTTCCATTTCTTGGCTAGAAGGTGTCCGAATGAGCCAGCACCATGAACCAGAATTATTGAAACTCCCAGTTCCGATATAGAAAATATCGTATCAACCACCCTTTCTACTGCATCGGGGTTGAATTTTTTCATTGAACTCTTGTCCGAAATCAAGCCTCCGCCTAATTTTATTGCCACTCTAACTACCATTTGCTGTTCGGTGGTCAAGAGTCTCGTATTCTAACATTTTCAAATCTCAGCATACAGTTTAACCCGTAGTGCTCAGTCGAAATATCGTGGTAGACATAGCAGAGCTTGAAAGGTTCCAGCGTTGGCTCCAGTCCGAACTAGCCACTGCTTCTTCTCTCGAGGACAAATCCGATAGGGATCGCAGGCTACTACAAATCGAAATTGCGATTTCAGAGGTCGTACGTTATAGGGAGATTCTGAGTAGCTTGGAGAATTCGTCTTCTTCACCGTTTGTAGAGAGAGATGATGCCGTTCGCGACCAGAGCAATTCCGACGTAAAACCAGTAACGAAATCCGGCGAATGCCACTCATGCGGCGCAGAAAAAATCAGCGACTTGCAGTTCTGTCCGGTTTGCGGAGAGTTCTGATTATTCTTCTTCTGCCCAGGATGCTCTTAGTAACGATAGTTCGGGGTCGTCAGAACCGACAATTGACAAGTACTCTCCATCAACGCTGTCAGTCAGGAATACTGTCACTCCAGCATGCCAGATTGTCTCCCCAGAAGCCACCATTCTAGCTGAATCTACTTCGATAATTGCCGGGTCATTGTGATGAACCCTACCAGCCTCTGCTGCAAACTTAATTGAGGCTGAAAGATGTACGTGTGAGCGATCACCCGGGCTTATGCCCACTTCAATCAGATTCTCCGCCTCTGCAGGATTCGACGGATAATATAACGAGTCGGGGATATCATTCGATGGTAGGTCTAACTCGATTTCTACAGTATGGGCGTAAGTTGCCCGCATCATGTTCGCTCGGACTTCATACCTCCCTTTCGGATCAGTTTCAGATATCGCCCTCAAGTGGTGCGGTCTTAGCCAATGCTGGGGCCTCCTTCCGCCGTCTTTGAATTTCCTCACTATGTCCCTTACGTCAATCCATCCATTTATGTCCATTTCTAAGTCGAACTTCTCCGGAGCATGCCTTAGCACAAGTGCAAGCTTCCTTGCCATTCCGTCCCTCTCTCTAGTGCTCAAGATGAACTTACCCTCGGAGTTGCAAGCAGGACAAAGATCGTCATCCGAAAAGTATCCGTGCATCGAGCATTCCCTAATCATGTATCTACCTCGGTATGGATTATTCAAGAACCCCTCGGTCTGTGGATGAATTCACATTCTGGGAACCGTTATGGGCTCGACTCTTGACGAGAGCATGTGAGGTCTGTAATTGTCGATTGGAGAAGGTCCCCATTCACCAAGGCACACAAGGGTGCACTATCGAGTACAAGGCCAGACGAATTCGCCGGCCAGGTAATCCGAGATCTTTTGGCCGACAACCCCATTGAACCTAGTGAAATCGACGATATTATCGTCGGCTGCGCTTATCCAGAGGGCGAACAAGGCTACAACATCGGCCGTTTGATGACGTTCTTGGGGGGATTGCCTCCCGAAGTGCCCGGTTCCACTATCAACAGACTTTGTGGCTCTTCAATGCAGGCAATACTATCAGCATCAGCACAGATTTCAGCAGGATGGGGCGATTGTTTCTTGTGCGGCGGCGTGGAATCGATGTCTAGGGTGAAAAGAAGAGGATTCAATTGGAGCCAACATCCGACTTTGAAAAAGGAATTCCCCCAGGCGTACATCAACATGGGGATAACCGCAGAGAATGTGGCAGATTTGTTTGAAATCTCCCGAAAAGAACAGGAAGAATTCGCACTTGATTCTCATGCCAAGGCCGTAAAAGCAGTTTCTGAGGGGAATTTCTCTAGAGAGTTGGTCCCAATCACTTCCAATGGCCATGAAATAGCTCATGACGATTGCATTAGGCCAGACTCCTCTCTGGATTCGATGTCCAGATTGAAACCGGCATTTGTCGAAGGCGGTTCAGTGACCGCTGCCACTTCGTCACCTCTAACTGACGGAGCTGTATTTTCACTGATTTGTAGTGAGGAATTTGCCATATCTAATTCTCTGACTCCAATTGCCGCAATTTCTGCTGGTGCAGTGACTGGATGCCCTCCCGAGCTAATGGGGCTCGGCCCAATTTCATCTTCCAACTTAGCCCTCGAAAGAGCAGGTTGGGATATTGCGGACATAGATGTTTTCGAATTGAATGAGGCCTTTTCTTCACAGAGTTTAGCCTGTATCAGGGAGCTGGGTTTGGATACAGAGACTGTGAATGTAGATGGCGGAGCCCTTGCAATCGGCCACCCACTTGGTGCATCTGGAGCAAGAATTGCATGCAAAGCTGCGAGCATAATGTCACGAAATAACAAACAAAGAGCCATGGCTTCAATGTGTATTGGTGGTGGAATGGGGATTTCTATCGCCCTCGAGGCAGTGTGATGTCCTATCGACGCCCTCATCAATGACCCAGCAATAGCAAGGCCGTGAGCGAGGATACCGGCGTCACATCTCAAGGGGCTAGTCTGGAAGGCAAGAATATCATTCTGGCTGTCTCAGGAGGCATTGCGGCTACAGAGTCAATTAAGCTTGCAAGAGAGCTCAGAAGGCATGGGGCAAACGTATTTCCGATGATGAGTAAATCGGCTGAGAAGGTAATTACTCCCCTCGCTCTATCATGGGGTTCCGGTGTCGAAGTAGTAACCGATTGGGATCCAAAAATGTCACAACTGAGAGGCTTTGACGGGCTCATTCTCGCTCCTGCAACAAGAAATACAATTGCTAAATTCACTCATGGTTTAATCGACTCTCCAATGATGATGGCCCTTTCCGCAGCAGTCGGAAGCGGCATCCCCACATTGTTCGTCCCATCAATGCACAATGACTTGTTCGATGCCGCTGTAACAACGGATCTCCTGTCTTCATTGGAAAAACTCGGCGTGGCAGTATTCGTTGACAAACCTTCGGAGGGTAGGAGGAAGCAACCCAGTGCAACCGCTATTGTTGCTGAGTTCTGCAATCTGTCGAATAGTAGTTTGGAAAAACGTAAGAGGGTAGCCGTCGTTCTCGGGGGAAACTCCACCCCAATAGACTCGGTCAGGAGTATTGTGAACGCCTCATCAGGAAATACTGGTTGGGCAATCGCTGAACATTTACATCGAATGGGGCATGATGTTGTGTGCATAGTCGGCCGTACATCTAGAGATCCATCGTTCTCCTTGCCAGACGTCCGTTTCGATGAAACTCCCGAAGGAATGCTGCTAGAGTCAATCGAACTAGCTAATTCAACGTCGGAACCAGAATATTGG
>Ga0315329_10000095_pt1 | contig 33728 bp, 32 predicted proteins | sample M150032315metaG_FD_203459 | JGI IMG/M metagenome (GOLD analysis project Ga0315329, IMG submission 203459) | Ammonia-oxidizing marine archaeal communities from Monterey Bay, California, United States - M1 500m 32315 | ecosystem: Environmental > Aquatic > Marine > Coastal | place: USA: California...
TTGGCTGATCCGTCTGCCTTTGTCGGCAACGCCTCGGTCCAGGTGGCCGCGGTGGTCGAGCGAGTCGCCGAGGTGGTGGCCGCCCACCCGCAGGCCGCCGCCTACGATCCCGAACCGATCCTCTGAACGGTCCCATCGACGGACCGATCCACTTGCCGCACCGGAGCCTCATGAGTCCCCAGATCCCGCTTCCCCACCTGCACTCGGGGAAGGTACGCGACGTCTACGACGCGGGCGACGGCCGCCTGCTCATGGTCACCTCGGATCGCATCTCGGCCTTCGACGTCGTGATGGCCGAGCCCATTGCCGACAAGGGTCGGGTACTCACCGCGATGACCGCCTTCTGGTTCGAGCAGTTCGCCGACCTGGTGGACGGGCACCTGATCTCGACGGAGACAGCGGACCTCGACCAGCTCCTGGGCGACGGGCCGGCGGGTGGAACGTCACCGGAGGCGTTGGCCGACCTGGCCGGACGCACGATGCTCTGCCACCGGGCCGACATGCTGCCCATCGAATGCATCGTCCGGGGCTACATCACCGGCTCGGCGTGGAAGGAGTACCGGACCTCGGGGACCATGCACGGCACGCCGATGCCCGACGACATGCTGGAGGCCAGCCTCCTGCCCGAGCCGGTCTTCACCCCGTCGACCAAGGCCGACGAGGGGCACGACGTCAACATCTCGTACGTCGAGGCCGTGGACCTGGTGGGCATCGAGGTGGCCGAGGCCGCCCGGGAGGCGTCAATCACGTGCTACATGCGGGGCGCCGAGTGGGCTGCGGAGCGCGGGATCATCATCGCCGACACCAAGTTCGAGTTCGGCATGGTCGACGGCCGCCTGGTGCTGGCCGACGAGGTCCTCACGCCGGACTCGTCCCGGTTCTGGCCCGCCGAGGCCTGGGCGCCGGGTGCCACACCGCCGTCGTTCGACAAGCAGCCCGTCCGCGACCACCTCGACGGTCTGGACTGGGATAAGCAGCCGCCCCCGCCGCCGCTGCCCGACGAGGTCGTCTCGGCCACCTCGTCACGGTACGTGGAGGCCTACGAGCGGATCACCGGCCGGTCCTTCGCCGACTGGCCCGGCGTGGACGGCTGAACGATTCGATGACTGGTGGTTGGATGACTGGTGGTTGGATGACGACGCACCCCGACGGGAGACGACGATGAAGTACGACGTGCTGGTGGACGTCCGGTTACGGGGCGGCATCGCCGATCCGGCCGGAGCGACGATCGAGCGGGCCCTGCCCGCGCTGGGCTACGACGGCGTGGCCGGGGTGACGGTCGGCAAGACGGTCCGTTTCACCATCGAGGCGGCTGACGAAGCCGAGGCGGTATCGCGATCCGGGGACCTGTGTGCCTCGTTTCTGACCAACCCGGTCATCGAGGACGCCACGGTGACGGTGAGTCCCGCAGGTGGCCAGTCCGGAGACGATGCCTGATGGCGACCGCCGTGGGTGTCGTGGTCTTTCCCGGCACCAACTGCGAGATGGACGCCGTGGCCGCTGTGGAGCGCCTCGGCGGGGTGGGCCGGCTGCTCTGGCACGCCGACGAGGATCTGGCCGGGGTGGATGCGGTGATCGTTCCCGGTGGGTTCGCCCACGGCGACTACTTGCGGCCGGGGGCCATTGCCCGCTTTTCGCCGATGATGGGGGCCATTGCCCGGTTTGCCGCGGACGGTGGGTCGGTGGTCGGCATCTGCAACGGCTTCCAGGTGCTGACCGAAGCCGGACTGCTCCCCGGCGCGTTGCAGAAGAACAGCGGCCTGAAGTTCCTGTGCCAGCCCACGGTGCTGCGGGTGGAGTCCTCGGATTCGTCCCTGACCTGTCGGGCGACGGTGGGGTCGGAGTTGTCGGTGCCCATTAACCACTTTGAGGGCAATTACACGTGTGACGCTGAGACGTTGGCCCGATTGCGTGACGAGGACCGGATCATCCTCCGTTATGTAGACAATCCCAACGGGTCGGTGGACGACATTGCCGGCGTGTGCAACGAGGGTCGCAACGTGGTCGGCCTCATGCCCCACCCGGAGCGGGCCTGTGACGAACTACTGGGCAGCGCGGACGGAGCCGTGCTGGTCAGTTCGCTGCTTGATGCCGCCTGAAACCCGTTGCCCAGCGACCCACTGCTCAGTTACCGGTCTCTGAGTTACCGGTATCTCAGCTACTGCGTCGGATACCGGCCGACTTGAGAGTGGCCGACGAGACGCCGACCTCCCGCCAGGCACCGTAGGAGATGCCCCGACGGTCGCCATAGGCCGCGGCGTGTTGCACGAAGTTGCCCTCCAGTGCCGCATCGAGCTTCTCGGCCTCGAGGTCCATGCGTTGTTGGATCAGGTCCAGGCGCTTGGTGACAGTGGCCTTGGCCATCTGGGCGTCGATGGCGGCGAGCTGGCGGTCCACGCTCGCGGGAGTGCGCTTGCGTCCCCGAAGGGTGGCGTTCTGCTTCAGGGCCTTGAGGTAATCGCGGACCCCGGCCGCCTCGGCTTTCTCGGCATCGGTCATCTTCGGGCGTGTCATCACACTTACCTTTTTCCCGGTTCGTTTTTCGGGTGGTCGATCGGATAGGGCAGGTTCTGGAATGACTTGCTAAATTTTACATCACCCTGCAACAAGTTCAGTATTACCACAGTTCATACAGGGTTTTATATCTACGAATTCATAGTTCTTGTTCAGATCAAAACAGGCTTTAACAGTGTGATAGGTGAGGCCCTGATGAACCTCTCTGCGGGCGTTCGGGAGGGTGCTCGACGGACTGCCGTCGGGGACTACGGTGCCCGGCGTGAGCGAGCCCCTCCACCGAGCCCTCGGACTCACCGATGACGAGGCGGAACAGATCGACTTGATCCTGGACCGTCCGGCCAACGGACTCGAGTTGGCCATGTACTCGGTCATGTGGTCCGAGCACTGTTCCTACAAGAGCAGCCGCATCCACCTGAAACGCCTGCCCACCGAGGCCCCGTGGGTACTGGTCGGGCCGGGCGAGAACGCCGGTGTGGTCGACGTGGGCGACGGTATCGCGGCGGCCATCCGGATCGAGTCGCACAACCACCCGTCGGCCATCGAGCCCTACCAAGGGGCCGCCACCGGAGTGGGCGGCATCCTCCGCGACATCTTCACCATGGGCGCCCGCCCCATCGCCCTGATGGATCCGCTGCGCTTCGGCCCCCTCGACGACGCCCGCAGCCGGTGGATCGCCGAGGGCGTGGTGTCAGGTGTGTCGGGCTACGGCAACGCGGTGGGCGTGCCCACCGTGGGCGGCGAGGTCGTCTTCGACCGGACCTACCAGGGCAACCCGCTGGTCAACGTGTTGTGCCTGGGCATCCTGCCCACCGAACGACTGGTGCTCGGTCAGGCCTCCGGGGTGGGCAATCTCGCCGTGCTGCTCGGGTCCAGTACCGGCCGGGACGGGATCGGCGGGGTCAGCGTGCTGGCCTCGGCCGGCTTCTCGGCCGACGACGATGGCAACAAGCGACCCAGCGTCCAGGTGGGCGACCCCTACGAGGAGAAGCGCCTCATCGAGGCCTGCCTCCAACTGCTGGACGAGGGACTGGTCGTCGGGATCCAGGACCTGGGCGGTGCGGGCCTGACCTGTGCCACCAGTGAGACCGCGTCGCGTGGTGGCGTAGGGATGGACGTCGACGTGTCGGCCGTGCCACGGCGGGAACCCGGCATGGAGGCCCACGAGGTCATGACCAGCGAGTCCCAGGAGCGGATGCTGGCCATCGTCGAGCCCGACGGCCTCGACCGGGTGCTGGCCATCTGCGAGCGATGGGAGGTGGCGTCCACCGTCATCGGACGGGTCACCGACGGTGGTGCACTGCGCATCCTGGACGGCTTCGAAGGCGAAGTGCTGGCCGAGGTGCCGGCGGCTTCGCTCCATGAGGACGCCCCCCTCTACGACCGCCCTCGATCTGCGCCGACCGAACCCCGTGGCCCCATGGCCGAGGACCTGACCGCACCGTCTGATCCGGGGGCCGACCTTCTCGACCTGCTGGTCGATCCGGCCTGGGTCTATCGCCAGTACGACCACCAGCTCTTCCTGAACACCGTGGTCGGGCCGGGTGATGACGCCTCGGTGCTCAAGCTTCGCCACCCCACCACCGGGGTCGAGACCGGGCGGGCCTTGGCCATGACCACCGACGGCAACCACCACTGGTGCGCCGTGGATCCACGTGGTGGGACGGCCAGGGTGGTCGCCGAATCGTTGATGAACCTGGCCTGTGTGGGCGCCCGTCCGCTGGCCGTCGTGAACTGCCTCAACTTCGGCAATCCCGAGCATCCCGAGGTCATGTGGCAGCTGTCCGAAGCCATCGACGGCATGGCCGAGGCCTGTGAGGCGTTCGGGGTCCCGGTTATCGGCGGCAACGTCAGCCTCTACAACGAGTCGGCCGGTACCGACATCGACCCCACCCCGGTCATCGGCCTGCTGGGTATGGTCGACGCCCTGGATCGTCGCCCGCCAGGCGCCACCCTCGTCGACGGCCACCGGCTGGTCCTGCTCGGTCCCGACGACGTGTCGCTCGGTGGTTCCCTCTGGGGTTCGGCCCACGACGCTCCCGGTGGAGAACTGGCCCCTCTGGACCTCGACCTCCACCAGCGGGTGGCCGACGTGGTCCGTACCCTGGTCGTCGACGGCCTGGTCGACGGCGTGCACGACGTGTCGGCCGGCGGTCTCGGGGTGGCCGTAGCCGAGATGGTGGCCCGCTCGGGCGTCGGCGCCCACCTGGCCCGGGTACCCGACCACCGGGCTCTGTTTGGCGAGGGCCCCAGCAGGGTCGTGCTCTGCGTCGACCCGGAACGGCTCACCGAGGTGCTGTCCGCCGCCCAGGCCCTCGGGGTGCCGACGACCCGCATCGGCCTGGCCACCGGCGACCGCCTCATCGTGAAGGACCTGCTTGACGTGGCCGTCCACGACGTGTGCCACGCCCACCTCAACCGGCTGCCTGAGGCCCTGGGCAGCGGGACCACGAACCGATGACCGGTCCGGCCGTCGACCAGGGGAACCTCCCGGCGGCCGGTGCGGACGACGACACTCCCCGTGAGGCGTGCGGCGTCTTCGGCGTCTACGCCCCGGGTCAGCCCGTGGCCCACCTGACCTACCTCGGCCTCTATGCCCTGCAGCACCGCGGACAGGAGTCGGCCGGCATGGCGGTCAGCGACGGTGAGGCTCTGACCGTGGTCAAGGACATGGGCCTGGTGTCCAACGCCTTCGACGATCGGACGTTGGCCGCCCTGGGCGGCGATCTGGCCATCGGTCAGACCCGGTACTCGACCACCGGATCCAGCACGTGGCGCAACGCCCAGCCGGTCTACCGGGGTGTGGACGACGTGGAGTTCGCCCTCGGCCACAACGGCAACCTGGTCAACACCGAGGACCTGGCCGCCGAGGTCGGGATGCTGCCCGGCACCGTCACGTCCGACACCGACCTCATGGCCGAACTGCTGGCTGTCGAACTGGCCGGACAAGGCGACCTCCCGCAGGCCGAGGCCATGGACGCCGCCCTGTCCGCCGTGCTGCCTCGGCTCCACGGGGCGTTTTCTCTGGTCATCGCCGACCATGAGCGGGTCATCGGGGTGCGCGACCCGAACGGGTTCCGGCCGCTGTGCCTGGGACGCCTCGACGGTGGCTGGGTACTGGCCTCCGAATCACCGGCACTGGACGTGATCGGTGCCCACATGGTCCGCGAACTGGACCCCGGCGAGGTGGTGGTCATCGACGCCACCGGCTGGCGGTCGTTTCGACCGTTCGACGAGAGCGCCATCGACCCGAGGCTCTGCCTGTTCGAGTTCGTCTACTTTGCCCGCCCCGACGCCGTCCTGTATGGCCAGAGCGTGCATCACGCCCGGGTCCGCATGGGCGAGATGCTGGCTGACCAGGCACCGGTGGACGCTGATCTGGTGATGGGGGTGCCCGAGTCGGGGATGCCGGCCGCCGAGGGCTACGCCCGGGCCAGCGGCATCCCCTACGGCCAGGGTCTGGTCAAGAACCGCTACATCGGTCGGACGTTCATCGCCCCCACCCAGGCCTTGCGGTCGGCCGCGGTACGCATGAAGCTCAACCCGTTGCGCGACAGCATCGAGGGCCAGCGTCTGGTGGTGGTCGACGACTCCATCGTGCGGGGCACCACCACGCGGGCCATGGTCCGGATGTTGCGCGACGCCGGCGCGACCGAGGTGCACATGCGGGTGTCCTCGCCGCCCTACCGCTGGCCCTGCTTCTACGGCATGGACACCGGTACACGGGGTGAGCTCCTGGCCGCCAACCTCACCGTCGACGAGATCCGCGGGTACCTAGAGGTGGACAGCCTCACCTACCTGAAGCTGGACCACCTCCTGGAGGCCACCGGGGCGGTGGGCGCCGGTTTCTGCGACGCCTGCCTGACCGGGACCTATCCCATCGAGATCCCGGTGAACCTGTCCAAGGCGGTGCTGGAGGGGGCGGCCGGTGCCCCACCGCCCGAGCGGACCATGCCGGTCCGCGAAGGTGATGCGGAGGGCGAACTCCCCACCGATACCGCCATCCGCCTGTTCGGGCGCAGCTGATGTCCTCGTCGGCGGTGGGAAGCGGGTCGGGCGAGAGCTATCGGGCGGCTGGGGTTGACATCGACGCCGGCGCCGAAGCCGTGCGGCGTATCGGCCCGCTGGTGCGAAGCACCTACCGGCCCGAGGTCATGGGCGACATCGGCGGCTTCGGTGGCCTGTTCGACATCGGCCGGTCCGGTTACCGGGATCCCCTTCTGGTATCGGCCACCGACGGGGTGGGCACCAAGGCCGAGATCGCCCGCCAGACCGGTCGACTGGACACCATCGGGCGCGACCTGGTGGCCATGTGCGTGGACGATCTGGTGTGTGCGGGCGCCGCCCCGCTCTTCTTCCTGGACTACCTGGCCGTGGGTCGACTCGACCCCGATGCTGTCGAGGGCCTGGTAGCCGGCATCGCCGCCGGATGCGCCGAGGCTGGTTGTGCGCTGATCGGTGGCGAGATGGCCGAGCATCCCGGCGTGATGGCCGCCGACCAGTTCGATCTGGTGGGTTTCGCCGTGGGGGCCGTGGAGCGCGACGCCGTGTTGGACGGCACCGCGGCGGCAGCGGGCGACGTGCTGGTGGGCATCGAGTCTCCCAACCTGCGGTCCAACGGTTTTTCCCTGGCCCGCCACCTGGCCTTTGACGTGGCTGGACGGGCCCTCGACGATCCGGCGTGGGAGGGGGCGTCGACCACCCTGGCTGACGAGTTGCTGGCCCCCAGCGTGATCTATGCCCTGGCCGTGGTCGCCGTCCTGGCCGCCCACGAGGTCCACGCCGTGGCCCACGTGACCGGTGGTGGCCTGCCCGGCAACCTGCCCCGGGTCCTGGACGACTCCGTCGATGCAGTGGTCGACCGTTCGACCTGGGAGGTCCCGCGGATCTTCCGGGAGCTGCAGGCCATGGGCGATGTGTCCGACGACGAGATGGACCAGGTGTTCAACATGGGCCTTGGCATGGTGCTGGCCGTGCCCGCCCAGGCTGCCGACGACGTGGTGGCCACGCTGGCCGCCCACGATCGACCGGCCCGTGTCGTCGGCGAGTTGGTCGTAGGAACGGGTCGTGTCCAGATGCGGGCCGGGATGGACCGGACAGAGGAGGTGTCGGATAGTGAGTGACCGGGACGCACTGATCGCCCATCTGCTGGAGTACTCGATTCGCACCGGGGACTTCATCCTCAAGTCGGGCCGGAAGAGCACGTGGTTCTGTGACGCCAAGCAGACGGCGTGCCGGGCCGAGGGGATCCTGCTCGTGGCCGACGCCGCCCTGGCTGAGATCGACGCCCTGGACGCCGAGGCGGCCGATGGGGGTGTCGGGCCGATCACAGCCATCGGAGGTCTGACCGCTGGCGCCGACCCGGTGGCCTTCGGCATCGCCGCGGTGGCCGCCACCCGGGGTCGGGCCCTGCGGTCGTTCAGCATCCGCAAGGAGTCCAAGGACCATGGGGTGGAGGGTCGCCTCGCCGGCGCTCTGCTGCCCGGCGACCGGGTGGTTATCGCCGAGGACACGGTCACCCGGGGGGCGTCGCCCCTGGAGGCAGCGGCGGCGGTTCGGGCGCTGGGTGCCGAACCGGTGGCCGTGCTGCCCATCGTGGACCGGGGCGGCACCTGTGGCGCGGCGGCGGCCGAAGTGGGCATCGCCTTCCGACCTCTGGTGACCGCTCTCGATCTGGGCTTTCCCTTCGAAGGCGCCTGATTTCCGATCGGAGCGTTCCGGCGGGCCACTCCTAGGCTCGGACGATGCCCTTCCTCCCCACCGCGGCCTATTCCATCCACCTCCAGGTGGCGCTGGACAACGTGCCCAACACGTTGGGCCGCCTGGCCACGGCCATCGGCGAGGCGGGCGCCAACATCATGTCGATGGGCGGATTCGACGTCCGCGGCGACCTGCTGGTCAACGACGTGGTGGCCAATTGCCGGGACGAGGACCACGCGGCGGCGGTCATCACGGCCATCAAGGATCAGGACGGCGTCCAGATCCTCCACTGGTACGACCGGACCTTCGAGATGCACGAGGGCGGCAAGATCGAGGTCGTCTCCCTCGCAGAGGTGAACGACCGGCACGACCTGTCGATGGCGTACACGCCCGGCGTGGCCCGGGTCTGCATGGCCATCCACGACGAACCGGCCCGGGCCCATGACCTGACCATCAAGAAGAACACGGTCGCCGTGGTCACCGACGGCACCGCCGTGCTGGGCCTGGGCGACATCGGTCCGGCGGCCGCCATGCCGGTTATGGAGGGCAAGGCGCTGCTGTTCAAGGAGTTCGCCGGCGTCGACGCCTTCCCGATCTGCCTGGACGTCACCGACCCTCAGGAGATCATTGACACCGTCATCCGGATCGCCCCCACCTTCGGCGGCATTAATCTGGAGGACATCGCGGCCCCGGCCGCCTTCCACGTGGAGCGGGCCCTACGCGAAGCCCTGGACATTCCCGTGTTCCACGACGACCAGCACGGCACCGCTGTGGTGACCCTGGCCGCCCTGTGGAACGCCTGCCGCCTCACCGGTCGGGACATCGGCGACCTGTCGGTGGTGATCGCCGGCATGGGGGCCGCCGGGGTGGCCGTGGGCAAGATCCTGCTGGACGCCGGGGTGGGTGAGATCGTGGGCGTGGACCGGATGGGTGCCGTCTATTCGGGGCGCGACAACCTGAACTTCGCCAAGGAGTGGTTCGCCGAGCACACCAATCAGGACCGGAAGATGGGAAGCCTGAAGGACGTGCTGGCCGGTACCGACGTGTTCGTCGGCGTCAGCGGGCCCGGCCTGATCGACGCGGCCGATCTGCGGACCATGAATCCCGATCCGATCGTGTTCGCCATGGCCAACCCCGAGCCAGAGATCCACCCGGAGGAGGCCGACGGCCTCGCCGCGGTGATGGCCACCGGGCGCAGTGACTACCCGAACCAGATCAACAACGTGCTGGCTTTTCCCGGGATCTTCCGTGGTGCGCTGGACGCCGGGGCTACCGACATCACCGAGAACATGAAGTTGGCCGCCGCGCGGGCCATTGCCGACTCGGTGTCGGAAGCCGATCTGAAGCCCTCGTTCGTGGTGCCGTCGGTGTTCGACAAGTCGGTGCCCTACCGGGTGGCCGAGGCGGTGGCGGTCGCCGCGGTGGGCGACGGCGTCTGCCGGACCTGACCGGTTCCGCTCGCCAGGGCTGATCGGGAATCTCGACCGTGTCGATTCGCGCCGTCACCTTCGACCTCTGGAACACCCTCCTGACCAGCGTCCCCGGCGGCCTGGAGATCCGTCGGCGGCACTGGCAGGAGGTCATCCAGGAGCGAAGGCTGGACGTTTCGGCGGATCTCCTGTGGGGTGTGCTGTCGATCCTGCCTGATCGGTTCGAGACCGAGTGGCGGGCGGGCAGGCACTACGGACCGGAGCGTGCGCTCGGGGAGTGCTTCAGCGCCTTCGGTGACCGACTGGAGGGTGGGGATCGGCAGGCCCTCTCCGAGGCGTTCGATCTCGCGTCCTACCACCTGAAGGTGATGTCGGTGCCCGACGCGGCAGACGTCTTGTCCGCCGTGGCGGGGACTGGAGTCGCCGTCGGAATCGTCTCGGACACGAATCTGGCCATCGGACGGCATCTGAGGACGTACCTCGATGAGCACGGCATCCTCGAGCACGTGACATTCGCTGCCTTCTCCGATGAGGTGGGCGTCTACAAGCCCGACCCGGCCATCTTCCGTGCCGCACTGGACGGTATGGGCATCGACGACCCGGCGACCGTCGTTCACGTGGGCGACCTGAAGTGGACCGACGTGGCCGGCGCCCGGGCCATGGGCATGGGCTCGGTCCGGTTCCGGGGCGCGCTGGACGATGACGAACCGGGAGCCGAGGCCGACCACGTCATCGACCGTTTGGCCGAACTACCCGGGCTGCTGCCGGGGTTCTTGTCCGGTGTTGCTGCCGGGCGCTGACCGGCCCGGAGTACCCGGGTGTCAGTCGAACATGATGACCGAGCGGAGCGTGGCCCCGGCCTTGAGCTCGGTGTAGCCGTCGTTGACCTCGTCGAGGCTGATGTGGGCCGAGACCAGACGGTCCAGTTCGAGGCGACCCTCCAGGTAGTGGCGGGCCAGGTTGGGCATTTCCACCTTGAAGTTGGAGTTGCCCATGAACAGGCCCCGGAGGCCCTTGGCCTGGAGCACCATCAACGCGCCGGGAACGGTCATGGTGCTGGTCACCGGCGGGACGCCCACGAGGTAGGCGGTGCGACCCGGTCGGATCATGGCCAGTGCCTGCTCGCCGGTCATCGTGAGCCCGATGGCCTCGAAGGCGGCGTCCACGCCGCCGCCAGTCAGGGCGTGCACCGCGGCGACCGGGTCGTCGACCGAGGCGTCGATTACGTCGGTGGCTCCGAAGCCCCGGGACGCCTCGAGTTTCTTGGCGTTGAGGTCCACGGCGATGATCCGGCTGGCGCCGGCCAGGCGGCAGCCCTGCACGATGTTGAGGCCGATCCCGCCGCAGCCGATGACGGCGACCGTCTCTCCGGGTCGGATGCGGGCGCCGTTGGTCGCTGAACCGACACCGGTCATCACCGCGCAGCCGATGAGGGCGGCGACGTCGAACGGCACGTCGGTGTCCACGGCCACCACGCCGTTCTCGTGGACCAGCATTTGCTCGGCGAAGGCACCGAGGCCGGCCATCTGGAGGACCGGTTGGCCACCCAGCGCCAGGCGGGGCGCCTCGTCGGGTCCGCGGCCCATGGCGTGCCGGTTGGGGCAGATGTAGACGCGTCCAGTCAGGCATTCGGTGCAGATGCCACAGAACTGGGTCAGACAGGTGATGACATGGTCGCCGGGGCTGAAGGTTGTGACCTCGGGCCCGACGGCCTCGACGATGCCCGAGGCCTCGTGGCCGAGTGCGGCGGGCATCGACGGCAACGGTAGGAGGCCCTCGATGACGTGGAGGTCGCTGTGGCAGAGCCCGGAGGCCTTCGTGCGGATCAGGACCTCCCGCCCGATCGGGTCGGCGATGGTCAGGTCCTCGACGGCGAGGTCGCCGGGGGCTTCGTGGAGGACGGCGGCGCGCATGGGGCTCCTTTGACAGCCTCTGGTATGGGTCTAGTGAAGGAAGAACCCCAAGGTTAGCCGCTTGGCCAAGACCTTGCCGGGTCGGGCTAGGGTCGCTGGGTGACACCGATCGAGATCGTTCTCGTAGTGGTTGCGGTGGCCGCCGGCTCCCTCGTCCAGGCCTCGGCGGGCATCGGCATCGCCTTGGTGGCCGGCCCGGTGCTGGTGGCCGTGGATCCGGCGTTCGTTCCCCTTCCCCTCATCCTGGGCGGCTTGGTCGTCGGGTTTCGCAATGTGACGATGGAGTTTTCGGGCTTCGATGCGAAGCGGTGGTGGAAGTGCCTGCTGGGTTCGCCGGTCGGCCTGGTCGCCGCCGAGGTGGCCGTCGGTGGCCTCTCGGAGCGTGGTCTCACTCTGGCCGTGGGAGCGTTGGTCGTGTTGTCGGTGGTTGCCGTGGGTTCGGGGTGGAAGCCGCCGGCCCGGCGGTGGACGTCGGTTCTGGCCGGTGCGCTGTCGGCATTCACGCTCCGGGTGGCTGCTCTCCCGGGACCGCCCTACGCCATCCTCCATCACGATGATCCGCCCCACGTCCTGCGGCCCAACATTTCGGCGTTCGTCATGGTGATGAGCGCGGTGGTGACCGTGCGGCTGCTCGCGGGCGGGGCGATCGACGGTGCCGAGGTGGAGCGGATTGGGCTCGTCATGGGTTCGGCCGTCATCGGTCTGGTGCTCGCACCCCCGGTACGTCGATGGGTGGATCGTGAGTGGTTCCGACCGGTCCTGCTGGGGATCTGCGGGCTGGGGGGCCTGGCCACCATCGTGGGTGCGTTGGTGTGATCGCCCCCCACGAGAGGGAGAGCAAGGCGTACGACAACCGACACGGCGAGAGGAAGCCGTGATGACGATGGGACTACGGATCTGCGAGCGGTTGGGGTCCACCCACCCGGTGTTCGGCTTCGGCATGTCAATCGACGTGGCCATCGCCGCCTCGCGGGCCGGCGGGGTCGGGATCTGGGGGTGTACCCGTCATACCCCCGAGGAGATCGAGGCCGGGGTCAGCCGCATGAAGGCTGAGCTGGGCGATCTCCCGTGGGGGGTGGACCTGGTGATCCCGGCCGGTATGCCCGAACACGACGACCGGTCGCTCATCGAGGACACCCTGCCTCCCGGGCACGTGGAGTTCGTGGCGTCGATGCGCGATCGCTACCAGGTCCCCGACGACGGGCTTCCGGGGATGCGGTCCCGGTTCGTCCGTAGCGAGCAGACGGCCCGCGATCAACTGGCCGTCGTCATGGACCACCAGATTCCGTTGCTGGCCCTGGGTGTCGGGTCGCCGACGTGGGCTGTCGAGCAGGCCCACGAGCAGGGGTCGCTCATCGTCAGTCTGGTGGGGCGGCCGGCCCATGCCGAGACGGCCATCCGGGCGGGTGCCGACATCCTGGTGGCCCAGGGAACCGACTCGGGAGGCCACACGGGGCCGATCGGCACGTTCACCCTCGTGCCCCTCGTGGTCGAGGCAGCCGGCGGGCGGCCGGTGCTGGCGGCCGGCGGGGTGGCCACCGGTCGACACATCGTAGCGGCCATGGCCCTCGGGGCTGACGGAGTCTGGATCGGCACGGCATTCCTCGCCTCGGTCGAGGCGGCGCCCTCGCCGGTTCTTTTGGACAAGCTGCTGGCCGCCGAGGTCACCGACACGGTCATCAGCCGGTCGGTGAGCGGCAAGACCTTCCGGATGCTCCGCTCGGCGTGGAGTGACGAGTGGGCGGCCGACGACGCCCCGGAACCGTTGAAGATGCCGCATCAGGACATCCTCATTGGTGATCTGTTGGGCCAGGTACTACGCCACGAGGTGGCGCCGCTGGTACACGAGGGCGCGGGTCAGGGTGTGTCCCACCTGACGGCTCAGGAACCGGTGGCCGAGATCATGGACCGGCTGGTCCGTGAAGCCGAGCAGGTGCTGGGCCGGATCGTCGGTTGATCAGCTGTAGAAGATGGGCTGTCGGTCACCGACGGTCTTGAGCAGGTGGCGGGTCAGGTTCCGTTCGTGGATCTGGGTGGTGCCCTCGTAGATCGAGAGTGCCCGGATGTCTCGCCAGAGGCGCCCCCCCGAGTGGTCGCCCACTATTGCCTCTCCACCCAGGATCTGGACCGCCCGGTCGGCGATCTCCTTGCCGGTCTCGGTGGCCACCAGAAAAGGTTGGTTGCCAGAGGTTAGCCAAATGGCTAATATTAGGTTCATCCGCCTGCATCACCTGTTCGACCGATCGAGGACATCATGACCCATCCCGAAGTTGATGGCCACACGGCTGACGTCCCCGTCCTCCTGTCCGTGGAGGACGGATTGGCCACCATCGTCCTGAATCGCCCGAAGCGAAAGAACGCCATTGTCGGCCCACTGTCCGATGCCCTGGCCGCCGCCTTCGACGAGGCCGCCCATCGGGCAGACGTCGGGGCCGTCCTCCTGTACGGCGCCGGCGGCGGGTTCTGCTCGGGCCTCGATCTGAAGGAGTACAGCGCCGATCCGCCGCCGGCCTGGATTTCGACGGCGACGGCGTCGTTCGTCGCCGCCCACCGGGCCATTGCCGACTGTCCGGTTCCCGTGGTGGGCGCGTTAGAGCGGTTCGCCATCAACGGAGGCGCGGGTCTCGCGTTGGCCTGTGACCTGCTGGTGGCCGGCGAGGGGGCGTTCCTTCAGGTGGGTGAGGTGCGGCAGGGCATGCCGGCCGGCATGAACCTGGCCTGGCTGTCGGGTCGCCATCCCCTGACGGTGATCCACCAGTTGACCCTCACCGGTCGTCGGTTCAGTGGTCCCGAACTGCACCGGCTGGGGATCGCCCTCGACGTGGTGCCTGATGACGGGGTCCTCGACGCGGCCCGGGATCTGGCAATGGAGATCGCGGGATTCCCCGGATCGGCTGGCCGGACGATGAAGGAGCAGGCCGCGGGGATGGTGGCCGACGGGGTGGCCGATGTGGGGGAGACCGCGGCCCGGATCGACCGGGGAGCCGCCCTGCTCGCGGCGGGTGGTCGACTTCGCCCTGTACGAGCCTGATGGTCGACGCCAGTGGGGATCGCGAGATCTCGTCGCGAGACGCGCTGTTGGACGCGGCAATCCGGTTGATCTCGGATCGTCCACCGTCTGCGGTCACCGGCCGTGAGCTGGCCGAGGAGGCCGGGGTGAACTACGGACTGGTCCACTATTACTTCGAGTCGTCCGGCGACCTCGTCAAGGAGGCTCGGCTGCGGCACGGCTCCCGGCTGGTGGAGGAGACCATGGTGGGCGGGACCCGAACTATTCCCGTGGAGCAGACCATCTCGGATCGGGAGATCTTCGGCTTCGCCGCCAATATGGCCCTGGAGGGCGCCTACGACGACGACGACGTCACCCGACCCGTGTTCGACGCCATGCTGAGGATGGTCGTCGACGCAGATCCCGGCGGGGACCCCGTGCATCACCGGGCCACCGTGGCGACCATAGTGCTGCTCCAGTTGGGATGGCCGGTGTTCGTCGAGCACAACGTCCAGGGGTTGGGCCTCGACTCGAATGCCGACGGTGAGTTGATCCGGGAGAAATTCTTCGTGGTTCTCCAATCGCTGTATCGGTCCGTCGGGCTGGAGGTCGACTGGTGACCGACGCGCACCGGCCCCGGGGTGCTGTCGAGGTCCGCGAGGCGCTGGTGGCCGCCGCCGCCCGGCTGCTCGGCGACTCCGCCCCCGGACAGATCTCCGGTCGGCGTCTGGCCGAGGAGGCGGGCGTCAACTACGGGCTCATCCACCACTACTTCGGGGGGAAGGAGGCCGTCCTCCGGGAGGGGTTCAGCCGGCTCTCGGAGTCGTACGCCGCTGAGGAGGCGTTGGACACCGCGGTAAGGGTGTCGCCGTTCTCGCTCCTCCGTCGGCCCGACTTCGTGCGGGCAATCGCCTACGCGTCGCTGTCGGGTGAGATCGACCGCACCCACGTCGTCCATCCCACGCTGGACACCACCGTCGACTGGATCCTCGGGGCGCGGGCCGACGATGACGAGACCAAGGTCCGGGTCGACGTCGGCATGGCCACGGTGTTCCACCTCGCCCGCTGCCTCTTCGCCTCCACGGTGGATCCGTGGGTCGAACGCGACGGTGAGGTCCAGGACATGGCCGCCCAGGTCGAGGAGCGGTTCGTACTTATTCTGCGGGCCCTGTCGCTGGGGCTGGACCCCGGCACGGCGGCCCGGGGGGAACGGGAGCCGTTCAGGCGTTCTTCGGTACCTGGCTGAACGGAACGTCGCGGTCGGTGGCCGGCTCCCGGGGGAGACCGAGGACCCGTTCGCCGAGGGTGTTCCTCTGGACCTCGTCGGTGCCCCCACCCAGCGACAGGGCGCGGGAATCACAGATCCCGTAGGCCCAGTGTGAGCCGTCCGGGTCGTTGAACCGGCCCGGTTCGGTGGCGCCCATCCGGTCGCCCTCCCAGGCGACCCCGCCGGGGTAGGCCAGTCCGGCGGCCACATCGGCCGCTGCCCGCCCCTGCCGGGTTCGCCAGAGCTTGGGGATCGACGGATGGATCCCCGTGCGGAGGTTCAGCCACTCGATGATCCTCGTTCCGGTGGCCAGACGGGCTAGGTCCTGACGGACGACCGGATCCTCGGATCGGCCAGTGGATCGGGCCAGTCCGATGAGCCGGTCGGTGGGAATGGGTTGTCGTCCGCCACCCTTGCCGATCGATGAACGCTCATGGACCAGCAAGGCCACGGCCATCCTCCAGCCGTCGCCCGGCTCTCCGACGACCCAGTCCATGGGGACCCGGGCCTCGTCCAGGAAGACCTCGTTGAAGTGGGCCACGTCGGTCATCTGGTGGAGGGAGCGGACCTCCACGCCGGGTTGGCGCATGGGGATCACCAGCATGGAGACGCCGGCGTGCTTGGGGACGTCCCAGTCGGTCCGGGCCAGGAGGATGCCGAAGTCGGCATGATCGGCACCGGAGGTCCACACCTTCTGACCGGTGACCACCCACTCGTCGCCATCGCGAACGGCTCGGGTGGTGAGACCGGCCAGATCCGATCCGGCACCGGGCTCCGAATAGAGTTGGCACCAGTGCTCGTCGCCCCGGAGCCCGGGGCTCAGGAACCGCTGTCGTAGGTCGGCGCTGCCGTGGTCGCGGATGGTGGGGAGGCACATGTCCAGACCGATGCCGAACCCGGAACCGCCGTCGTCGCTGGTTCGGCCCACCGCTTCCCGGCGGTAGACGTCGACGTGGCGGTGGTCAAAACCCCGTCCGCCGTCGGCGACCGGGTAGTCAAGGGCTCCAAGCCCGGCGTCGTAGCGAGCCGCCAGAAAGGCCCTGCTCCGCTCCAGGCGGGAGAGCCTCGGGTCGGCTGGACGCCGGTCGTACTCGTGGAGGAAGGATTGGACCTCGGCCCTGAAATCGGCGAGGGAGGTGCCGGTAGTCGTATCGTCGGGGGAGTCACTCATGTGGTCGTATGTTAGCCAGATGGCCAAGAATGGAACCCACCGGCCGGGTCCCGTGATCCCGGTCCCTGCCCGCTGAGTTGGAGATCCTGGACCGATGACCGCCATCCCCCGCCCCACCCCGCCATACCGGGGAACCATCGGGCGTCTGACCGAGGACTGCGTGCCCGATCCGATCAGCCTCGATCAGGCCCCCGAAGGCGCACCCAACGTGGTGATCGTGCTGCTCGACGACGTGGGCTTCGGGTCGTTCGGTGCCTTCGGTGGACCGGTGCCGGCCCCCGGTCTGGAACGGGTGGCCGCCGACGGCCTTAGCTTCAACCGGTTCCATACCACGGCTATCTGCGCGCCCACACGCGCCTCAATGCTGACCGGCCGAAACCACCACACCGTTCACATGGGCCGGATCACCGAGGCGGCCAACAGCTTCCCAGCCTACGACACGATCATCCCCCGGGAGGCGGCCACCGTGGCCGAGGTGCTGCGCCAGAACGGGTACACCACCGGCATGTTCGGCAAGGGCCACCTCACCCCGGTGTGGGAGACCGGCCCGGCAGGCCCGTTCGACCGCTGGCCCACCGGGCTGGGCTTCGACCGCTTCTATGGGTTTCCTGGCGCTGAGACCTCCCAGTTCGAACCCGATCTCTATGACCAGACCACGCCGATCGCCCCGTATGAGGGCCGCGACGACTACCACCTCACCGAGGACATGGCCGACAAGGCCATCGAGTGGATGCAGCGGGTCAAGGCCCATCGGCCCGACAAGCCGTTCCTCTGCTACTTCGCTCCGGGGGCCGTGCACACCCCGCTGCACGTTCCCGATGCCTGGCTGGACCGGTTCCGCGGCTTCTTTGACGAGGGATGGGACGACCTCCGCCAGTCCATCTTCGAACGCCAGCTGGCCATGGGCATCATCCCGTCGGGCACCGTCAACACGCCGCGCCCCGACGTGATCCCATCATGGGATGAGTACCCCGGCCGCTACAAGCCGGTGGCCCGCCGCCTGATGGAGGTGTTCGCCGCCTTTTTGGCCCACACCGACGCCCAGGTGGCCCGCCTCATCGACGCGCTGGATGCCATGGGCGAGTGGGAGGACACCCTCTTCATCTACGTGACCGGCGACAACGGAGCCTCGGCCGAGGGCCGGATCCACGGCACCTGGTCGCTGCCCGCCCTCCAGAACGGCCACGAGGAGGATCCGGAGTTCCTGCTCGAACACATCGACGACTTCGGGACCGAACGCAGCGAGTGTCACTACAACGTCGGCTGGGCATGGGCGCTGGATGCCCCGTTCCAGTGGATGAAGCAGGTCGCATCACATTTCGGCGGCACCCGCAACGGGCTGGCCGTGTCGTGGCCCCGCCGCATCACCGATGCCGGCGGGCTCCGGGACCAGTTCCACCACGTGATCGACCTGGCACCCACCATTCTTGCCGCGGCGGGCATCGAGTCGCCGGCCATGGTGAACGGCATCGAACAGATGCCCGTCGAGGGCCAGTCGATGCTGGCGTCGTTCACCGATCCCGGGGCTGACGGCCGTCGCACCCAGTACTTCGAGATGATGGGCAACCGCGGCATCTACCACGAGGGCTTCATGGCGTCGTGCTTCCACGGGCGCGTCCCGTGGATCCGGTTCGCCTCGGCCCCCTTCGACGGCCCCCAGGAGTCGTGGGAGCTCTACGACCTACGTGACGACTTCTCCCAGAGCCATGACCTGGCCGCCGAGCGACCCGAGTTGCTGGCCGAGATGCGGGACCTGTTCGACGCCGAATGCCTTCGCAACGGGGTGTATCCGTTGCGGGATGCGGCGATGAACCTGGACCCGGCGGCCCGGGCGCCCGCGGTGCCAGCCGGTGTGACCTCGATGATCTACACCACGGCCCACGTCCGCATGCCCGAGCGGGCGGTGCTGAACATCAAGAACCGCTCGTACCGGATCACCTGCGACCTCGACGTGCCCGAGGGCCTGTCTGCCGGCAGGCCGGCTGAGGGCGTGCTGGTCTGCCAGGGCGGGAGCTTCAACGGCTGGTCGATCTACCTCGATGGGGGCCGTCCGACCTGGCACTACAACCTCTACGGTCACGAACGGACCACTGTGGCCGCTGCCGAGCCACTGGCCCCCGGTCAACGGGAGGTCACCCTCCTGTTTGATTCGGACGGCGGCTTCGGCGCCGGGGGCACCGCCACCCTGGCCGTCGATGGCCGCGTCGTCGGTCAGGCCCGCCTTGAACGGACGGTGCCCGTGGTGTTCGCCATGGGTGGCGAGTCGTTCGACGTGGGCACCGACACCGGGTCACCGGTGGGGCCGTACCCCCACGGGTTCGACTGCACGGCCACCATCCACAGCGTCACCGTGGAGGTGCTCAGCGAAGTGGACGAGGCCACCCGGGCGGCCGTGGCCGCCGGGATGCTCCACGCCGAGTCGGTGGCTCAGTAGGGCTGCGGGCAGCGCTGGTTGCTCAGCCGAAGGTGACGGGAAGGATCCGGGGCCCGCGGACCTGGCCGCCGGCCCATGTCACGGCCTCCGGGTCGGCCAGCGTGAACTCGGGGATGCGCTCCATCCACGTCTTGAGCGCCACCTCCATCTCCATGCGGGCCAGGTTGGAGCCCGCACACCGGTGGATGCCGATGCCGAAGGCCACGTGCCGGTTGCGTTGGCGGTCCAGCTGGACCTCGTGGGCGTTCTCGAAGTGGTCCGGGTCGTGGTTGGCGCCGGGGAAGTTCATGAGGATCTTGTCGCCCTTCTTGAACTCCACCCCGCCATATTCGACGTCCTCGGTGGCGTTTCGGGCCATGGTGACCGGGGCGTAGAAGCGAAGGAGTTCCTCGACCGCGGTGTTCCACAGGTCGGGCTCGTTGGCCAGACGTTGGCGGTCGTCGTCGTGGCCGGCGAGGTGCCACAGGGCCGAACCGATCGATGACCAGGTGGTGTCGATGCCGGCCACCAGCTGCAGGTTGCACATGCCGATGACAACCTCGTCGGGCAGGAACCCACCCTCGTGCTCTGTCTGGCACAGAGCGGTGATGAGGTCGTCCTTGGGGTTGACCCGCCGGTCGGCTACCTCGGCCGCGAAGAACGACCGGATGATGTCGCGGTACTTGGCCCGTAGCTCGGGCTGCTGGAGGCCGAGCTCCAGTACGCCACGCACCCACTCGATGAAGTCGTCCACCATGGAATCGTCCACGCCGAGCTTCTTGGCGATTACCCGCGGCGGGATCTGCTGGGCGTATTCGACCGCCGCATCGCACTCACCGTTATCGATGAAGCCGTCGATGAGCTCGTGGCAGAGACGCTTGGTGTACTCGGTCTCCGCGGCGATGCCCTTGGGGGTGAAGTGGGGGAGCAGGGCCCGACGGGTCCAGTGCTGCTCGGGCGGGTCGGCGGTGATGGGTGCCGCCGCGTTGTAGCCGGTGGCGTCGCCCTTGACGAGTGCCTCGGGCATGTCGATCACGATGGGTGATTTGGACGACAGGACGGGGACCATCTTGGCCATGGCCTGAAGGTCGTCGTACTTCGTGGGCAGCCACGAGCCGCCGTACCGGTCGGTATGGGCGATCGGGCAGACATCGCGCATCTCGGCCCAGGCCGAGAACGGGTCCCGGAGGTACTCCGGGTCGAACATGTCGTAGTCGGAGGTGACGTCGGTGACCGGGCAACGCTCGGGGATCGAGTCGGCCACCGAGTCGGCCATGGGATCGTTCTGGGTTTCTGCCGTGTCGGTCATGATCAGCCTTCCTCGATTGTGATGGCGAACTCAGGGCAGTTGTCCACGATGAGGCGGGCCTTGTCCTCGAGCCCGGCGGGCACCTCGCCGTCGTTCAGTTCGAAGGCGTTGCCCAGGTCATCCACGTCCACCAGCTCGGGGGCCAACGAGTAGCAGCGGCTGTGCCCCTCACACTTCTCGGCCTCGACCTTGATCTTCATCGGTGTCATCCCCCCCCGGTTCCCCGGTCCACGTGGACCTGCAACTTGTCGATCGGGTTAGCCGCTTGGCTAACCTCTGGAGACAGGATAGCGCGGCAGCGGTCCGTTGGATAACCGGCGTTATCGACCATTCGGGCCAGCCGACAGCAAGCCAGAAGCCAGCCGGCGCTGGTGGGACGAGAAGGACCAGATGCCCAGCAACCTCCTACTGCAGACCGATCGGGACCCCGATGGCCTGGCCGTCGCCTCGGTCGGGTTGGACGTCTTCTACACCTGGGACGAACTGGAGTCCCGGGCCCGACGGTTCGCCGCCGCCCTGGCCGCCGAGGGCCTCGAGGCCGGCGACCGGTGGGCGCTCATGGCCCACAACCGCATCGAGTGGACGCCCATGGTGTTGGGCAGTCTCCGGGCCGGCACGAGGTACGTGCCGATCAACTGGCACCTCACCGCCGATGAGGTCGCCTACCTGCTGACCGACTCGGGGAGCCGCCTACTGGTGGTCGACGCCGTCGACGCCGAGGTGGGCCACCAGGCCGCCGCTCTAGCCGGCATCGACCGGGTGGTGGTGATCGACCCCACACCGGGCCAAGGAGAGTTCGAGGCCTGGCTGGCCGATCATCCTGACGTTGAACCACCGGATGACCCGGCTGGTTCGGTCCGCAACTACACCTCGGGTACCACCGGCCGACCCAAAGGGGTCCAGCGGTCCGACCAGCGGGGGACGGCCACCGAGGTGATGCGCGGGGTCTCGGCCACCTGGGGGCGCTTCTACGAGCTTCCCGACCATGGCCCCCACCTGGTGGTCAGCCCGATGTACCACGCCCTGCCCAGTGCCTTCCACAACGCAGCGCTCGGCCTCGGCCAGTCGATCCTGTTCGAGGACAGGTTCGACGCCGATCGGTTCCTGGCCACCATCCAGGACTCCGCGGTGACCAGCGCGGCGATCGTGCCCATTCATATCGTTCGCATGGCCAAGAGGGTCGACGAGTTGGCCGGCCGCCACGACCTCTCGTCGCTGGTATCGGTCGTCCACGGTGGCGCTCCCTGCCCCCGGTGGGCCAAGGAGGTCGTGCTCGACTGGTGGGGCGACGTGATCTACGAGTTGTTCGGCTCATCGGAGGGCACTGGCCCGCTCCGGGTCACCCCGCAGGCCTGGCGGGACCGTCCGGGCACAGTGGGTGAGCCGGCGGCGTCGCTCACCGTGGCCACCTTCGACGACGACGGGAACCGCCTTTGCGACGGCACTATCGGCACCCTCTACTTCCTTCGTGGCGATGGTCAGCCTGAGTACGTGGGAGCCCCCGAGAAGACGGCGGCCAATCGGCTGCCGGACGGGTGGTTCACTGTGGGCGACGTGGGCTGGGTCGACGATGACGGCTACGTCTATCTGTCCGACCGGAAGATCGACATGATCATCAGCGGGGGAGCCAACATCTACCCAGCCGAGGTGGAGGCCGTCCTCATCTCCCATCCGGTGGTGGCCGACTGCGCGGTGTTTGGCATCCCCGACGACGAGTGGGGTGAGCAGGTCAAGGCGGCGGTCGAGTTCGAGTCCGGGGTGGTCGCCACTGACGACGACCTGATCGACTGGTGTCGGGAGCGCCTGGCTGGGTTCAAGTGCCCCCGATCGGTAGACGTGCACGAGGCCATGCCCCGTGAGGCCACCGGCAAACTCAAGAAGCGACTTCTACGTGACGCCTACTGGGAGGGCCGCGACCGTGTCATCTGAAACCACGCTCGATTCCACGGACGATCATGATGCCGCGGAGGTTCTCGTCGAACGCAACGGCGCCGTCGCCACGGTGACCCTGCATCGACCCGAAGCGCTCAATGCCATCACCCCCTCGATGCTCGTCACCCTCGGCGATGTGCTCGACGAGGTGGCGGCCGACGATGCCGTCCGGGTGGTCGTCCTGACCGGGTCGGGCCGGGCCTTCTGTGCCGGTGTCGACCTGAAGGCCCTAGGGGACCGGGTGCTGGTGGACGGCTCGGTGGGCGAACCTCTCGACGTCCCCGCTCGACGGGTCACCACGTTGCTGTCGACGATGCCCAAGCCGACGGTGGCCCGGGTGAACGGCCACTGCTTCACCGGGGCCCTCGAGCTGGTCCTGGCCTGTGATCTGGCCGTGGTCGTCGACGAGGCGAAGTTGGGCGACACCCACGCCAAGTTCGGATTGCGGCCCACCTGGGGGATGAGCCAGCGCCTGCCCCGCCTGGTCGGCATGGTCCGGGCCCGCGAGCTGTCCTACACGGCGCGCACCTTCACGGGTGCCGAAGCCGCTGCCATGGGCCTGGTCACCCGCTCGGTCCCGCGTGACGACCTAGACGAGGCGATCGACGAATTGATCGGGGCCTTGTCGGCCAACAGCGCCGGTTCGTTGGCCGCCTACAAGGACCTGTACCGCGAAGCCCTCGAGCGGCCGCTGGGTGACGGGCTGGCCTACGAGGCCGTCACCACCTACCCGATCCCCGACATGGGCGAACGCCTGGCCGGTTTCGGTAACTGACCCTGCGCCCGGGTCAGCCCATGGGCAGGTTGATCGACTTGGCCTCGACGAACTCGGCCAGCCCGAAGCGGCCCAGTTCACGACCGTTGCCCGACTTCTTGTAGCCGCCGAACGGCGCCTCGTGGTTGAGGAAGGCCCCGTTCATGTCAACCTGGCCGGTGCGAAGCCGCTTGGCCACGCCGAGCGCCCGGTCGGTGTCGGTGCCCCACACCCCGCCGGCCAGGCCGTACTCGGTGTCGTTGGCGATGGCCACCGCGTCGTCCTCGTCGGCGTAGCCGATGATCGACAGGACGGGTCCGAAGATCTCCTCGCGGGCAATGGTCATGGAGTTCGAGACGTTGGCGAACACCGTCGGCTTGGTGTAGTAGCCGTCCTCGTAGCCCTCGGGAACGTCCGGCTTGCCGGTGCCGCCGGTGACCAGGGTGGCGCCCTCGTCGATCCCCTGCTGGATGAAACCCTGGACCCGTTCCCACTGGGCTGTCGAGACCAGCGGGCCGAGCCGGTTGCTGTCGTCATCGGCCGGGCCGACGGTGTAGCTCGCCGCGGCCTCGGCGGCCAGCTGGGCGGCCTCGTCCATCCGGTCGGCGGGCACCAGCAGACGGGTCAGCGCTGAGCAGGTCTGGCCGGAGTTCAGGTAGCAGGCCCCGATGGCGGCCGGGATGGCCGCCGCGAAGTCGGCGTCGTCGAGGATGATGTTGGCTGACTTGCCACCCAGTTCCTGGTGGACCCGGGTGACGTTGGGGGCGGCCACCTCGGCGACGCGGGTTCCGGCCCGGGTCGACCCGGTGAACGACACCATGTCGACGTCGGGGTGGGCGGCGATGGCCTCGCCGACCACCGGTCCGACACCCGAGACTAGGTTGAACACGCCGGGGGGGAAACCTAGGTCGTCGATGATCTCGGCCAGCAGGAAGGCGTTCAGCGGTGCCACCTCGCTGGGCTTGACGACCACCGTGCAGCCCACGGCCATGGCCGGGGCGATCTTGGCCATGATCTGGTGGAGCGGGTAGTTCCACGGGGTGATGCACCCGACGACGCCCATGGGCTCGCGGGTCACCAGGGTCCGGCTGATCGTCTCCTCGAAGGCGAACTCGCGGGCCGTGGCCGGGACGCTGCCCGTGGTGGCCGCCGGCATGCCGGCCTGGATCATGGTGGACATCCCCTTGGGCATGCCGACCTCACGGGAGATCAGGGTACCGATCTCCTCCATCCGGGCGCCCAGCTGACCGGCCAGGCCCTCGATCAGCGTCAGGCGTTCCTCCAGGGGCGTGGCCGCCCAGCCGTCGAAGGCGGCCCGGGCCGCGGCAACCGCCGCGTCCACGTCGGCTGTCGTGCCGTCGGGCACCGAACCGATGACCGTGTCGGTGGACGGGTCGTGCACGTCGATGGTGCCGTCACCATTGGACGCCACCCAGGCGCCGTCGATGTAGATCTGGTCTCGCTGGTCCATGAGGTGGTTTCCCTTTGCTGGGTAGGTGGGTGCTGGGTAGATGGCTCGCCGGTCGCGCTGATCGGCGATCCTGTGGCCCGAACGGCCGTCGCCGGGGCGGCTCCGGCGCAAATGATGCTGCGGGTCCATCGTCGGTGCCAACAGGGGGCTACCGTCCAACGGTCCCCGGCACGCCGCCGGGCGGAGGGGGGAATCGACGATGCGGGTGATGCTGACAGGAGCGACCGGGTTCATCGGGGGGCACACACTGGCCGCCCTGGTGGCGGCCGAGCACGAGGTGCGGGCCCTGGTCCGCGACTCTGACAAGTTGGATCGGATGCTGGCCATGCACGGCATCGACGGGTCGTCGGGCAGGGTCGAGGCGGTGGTCGGCGACATGACCGACGCCGACTCGGTGGACATCGCGCTTAAGGGCTGCGACGCCTGCGTCCATACGGCGGCGTTCACCAGCCTGGACCCCGAGCAGATGCACTACGCGCTCAAGGTCAACGCCCCGGGGGCCATCAACGTCCTGGACGCTGCCGCGGCGGCCGGGTGCGACCCCATCATCCACCTGTCGACCATGTCGGTGATCTTCCCGCCGACCGGGGACGTGCTGTCCGGTGACGATCCTGTCCAGGGCGGCGGCAACCCCTACAACGCGTCCAAGGCGGTGGCCGAGGAGCATGCCCGGGCCATGCAGGACGGTGGGGCGCCGGTGTCCATCATCTACCCCGCCGGCGTGACGGGGCCCGACGACCTCGGGTTGAACGTGCTGGCCGCCACCTTCATCCCCACGCTGTCCACCGAGATGATGATGAGCCTCGCCTCGGGTGGATGGCTGCTGGTCGACGTCCGCGACCTCGGTGCGGCCATCGCCGGCCTGATGACGTCCGGCCGGGGACCGAAGCGGTACGTGGCCGGCGGGACCTACATGACGTGGGACGAGTTCCACGCCCGGGTCACTGAAGCCACCGGCCGGGACCGGGCGTTGTTCCCCACGCCGGCGTCGGCGTTGAAGGGGATGGTCGATGACGAGGCGGTGAAGATCATGCTGGGCATCGTCCCGGGCGACGATGCCGCGTTGCTGGCCGACAGTGGCCTGGGGGAGTGGCGTCCGGTCACCGAGACGTTGGCCGACACAGTGCGGTGGCTGATCGCCGGTGGCCTGCTCGACCCGGAGTGGGCCCCGGCCTGCACCTGAGGCCAGCCCCCGGGTGGCTCACCGGACGAGACGGGTTCTGCCCTGGAGGCCGATTCAGTCCCCGAGGAGGGTGACCGTGCCGGTGTCGCCGTTGACCCGGATATGAGCCCCATCGGGGATCCGCGTCGTGGCGCCGACGGCCGACACCACGCACGGGATGCCCAGTTCCCGGCTCACGATCACCGCGTGGCTCATGACCGCGCCCACGTCGACCACCACGCCGGCCGCCGGCACGAACAACGGCGTCCACGACGGATCGGTGATGGGTGCCACCAGGATCTCGCCCGGCTCGAGGGCCAGCGGATCGGACGGGTCGAGGATCACCCGGGCCCGTCCCTCCACGGTGCCGGCGCTGCCCCCCATCCCCTGCAGGATGGTCTTGGACGGCCCCTCGACTATCGGTACGTCGGATCGCAGGCCGAACTTAGGCACATCGCCGGCGAACCAGTAGGGAGGCTGCATGTCGAAGAGGGCGAGGTAGTCGGCCTGGCGGGTCGCCGCGGTATCGGCCATCTGGCCGGCCAGGGCGGCCTCGAGTTCACCGTCGCGGAGCATGAACACGTGATCGGCCTCGGCGAGGCGGCCGTCCGAAGCCAGCCGGCGCCCCAGCTCCCGGGCGGCCAGACGCACCTCGTGGATGATCCGCACGATGGTCGCCTTGCACTGCTCGCGGGCCGGGATCCACGCCCGGGCTGCCGGCACGGCGATAGCCAGGGTGCCCGCCGCCTCGGCGTTGTCAGCCACCATGGATTGGAGAAGTCCGAGGGCCTCGACGGAGCGCTGACGGGCTGCCGCCCTGGTCGTCGACGGGTCATCGGCGTCCGGCGAGAACCGCATACGATCAATGAGGGCCAGCGGCAGTTCCGGGTGGGTCTCCCAGGTCCTGGACCGGAGCTCCCACTCGTTGGGGCCACGGCTCCCATAGACGGCTGTGAAGTTGGCGAGGCCGGCGAGGAAGTCGGCCGCCGTCGTTCCGAGGTCGTCCAGACGTCCGGCCAGTCCGTCGAGGCCCTCGTCAAACGCCGCGGACAGGTCCGATGAGGTGGCCACCGTGCGACCGAGGATCCACAGGACGTCGCTGGGTTCGGCTGACGCCACACCACCCAGCCCACCGGCGATCCGCAGGTCCAGGCCGGGCTTTCCGACGCCGAGGGCGGTCACCGTGATGGCACCCATCGAGACGCTGGCCGCCGCGCTGGCTTCCGAATGGGTGGCGAACAGGCGGCTGAACACCGGGGGCATCTCCCGGGTGCGGGCCACCAGGTCGGCTTCCGGGATGGAGGTCAGATCGGGCCGGGCGGCCACGATCTCGGCCACCTCGGCGGCCTGATCGGCAACCTCCGGTACCTCGGTGGTGGTCATCCATCCGAACATCATCCCGTCGACCCGTTGGGTGATCTCCGGGTCGTCGTCCTTGGGGCGCGCCACGTAGGGCGGAAGGGAGGTGCCGGTGCCGAAGAAGCCCAGGTCGACCAGTTCCGGGGTCATGCCCGACGAGCGGGCACCCATGAGTCGGGCCACGCTGAGGTTCAGGAACATGTAGCCGCCGAAGATCTCGAACATGGTCTTCTGACCCGGGTCCAGCTCGTCGGCGTCGATGGTGAACTGGGTCATGAATCCCAGGAGGCCGTGGTTCCCGGCGCCGTGCCAGGTGTGGTCGGCGGTCAGGGGCGAGACCGGGTCGGGGAAGACCTCGCCCACGTTGCCCCGGGTGTAGATCGGAAACGACGTCGACGGGTCGTCGTCCATGAACCAGGTGTCGGTCATCGGTGTTCCTCCAGATCGTTGTCGGGTCAGTAGAGCAGGGCCGTTCGGAAGGCGGCGAGGCGGGGCTCGTCGAGGCCCAGACCCCCGGCCACGAAGCCGTCCCACGAACCCCACCGGGCCACGGCCGTGTCCAGCACCGCCCGAAGGTACTCCTCGCGGCACCACAGCAGCGCCCGTGACGACGCCATCCGTTCCTCGGGGACCTCATCGGGGGTGATGCCGAGATGCTGGGCGATGCGTTGCCGGTGGTCGACCTCGGCTGCCTTGATCCATGACCGCCGGACCTCGTTGGACAGCAAGTAGTCGGCCAGTACGGCGTGGTCGACCACCCCGAGGATGCGCAGCAGCACGGCGGCCACCACCCCGGTGCGGTCCTTGCCGGCCGTGCAGTTAAACAGCAGCGGGTGCCGGTCGGGATCGGTGGCCACGTCGAACACCGGTCGGTAGCGGTCGATCCGGTCGGTCACCAGCGTCCGGAAGTAGCCGGTGATGTGGTCGGGGCCGAGCGGTTCGGCGGCGGGATCGAGCATGGCGTTGGCCACCACGGCGAACTCGTTGTCGTCGCTGGACACCGAGACGCCGACCACCTCGACGCCCGACAGGTCCGGATGTGGTCGGAGGTCGACCTCGGCGGGCCGTCGAAGGTCCACGATGGTCCGCAGTCCGAGTGCCTCGATGGTGGCCCGGTCAGGGTCGGCCAGATCGCACAGGTGGCCGGACCGGAAGAGCCGTCCGGTTCGCACCGTCCGCCCGTCGGTCGTGGTGAGGTCCCCGAGGTCGCGAAGGTTTGCCGCCCCGACGAGGACCCGGGGATCGGGCACCGTCAGGCTCCGATCAAGGATCGAGGCGGAGGTCGCCATCCTCCGAACGCCACCCGGTACGTTCACCACGAGATGACCGGTGTGATCGCCACCGTCGGACCGAGCCACACGATCAGGCCCTCGTTGTAGACGTTGACGACGAGGAAGGCCGTCAGCGCGGCGATGGTCGCTGACTGCATCTGGATTAGGTGGCCGACTGTTCGACCGCGGAATTTCGGTGCCGGGCGGAGCAGGTGGACCACGTCGAAGGCGAAGAGACCGAGGGCGATGCCGGCGAAGACCAGCAGGGTCACGCCGATGGTCCGGTCGTCGTCGAGGCGGGCCACCCCGATACCGGCCATGACGGCGGCTGCTGCGCCGATCAGCGCTGCCAACAGGCGGTCGGGCGCGGCCCACGGCCCCCGGCGTCGGATGTCACGCCATCCGGAGGCCGCCAGGTAGCCGGAGAACAGCGAGATACCGGTGAGGAACACGTCGGCACCCAGCAGGACCATGCCGGTCACCGCGACGACCAGCATCCCGACGGCGAATCTCGTGCCGGCCACCACGTGGAGGCTCTGGCGCTTCCCGGCACCGAGGGCCACCGGAACGGACAGGAGGGCGTTCACCCCGGCCGCCACGTGCAGGGGGAGGAGAACGGCCATCCCCGGACGGTAGACGGTCGCCGATGTCGATCTACCGGTCCCGAGACCGGCAGGCCCGTTAGCCTGTCGCCGCATGGAGGTCGTGGTCATCGGTGGGGCGGGTCACGTCGGGCTTCCATTCGGTCTCGTGGCTGCTGACCGCGGGCACCATGTGGTGGCCTACGACACCGATGTGACCGCAGTGGAACGTGTCTCGTCCGGTGAGATGCCGTTCATGGAGGACGGTGCGCCCGAACTCCTGGATCGGGTGCTGGAATCCGGTTCGTTCACGGCGTCGGCCGATCCGGCTGTCGTCTCAGAAGCCGAGGTCGTCGTCGTGGTCATCGGGACACCTGTGGACGAGCACCTGAACCCCGATCCGAGCGCCGTGGTCGATGCCCTGACCGAACTCACCGACCGGTTTCGTGACGGGCAGCTGGTGATTCTCCGGTCGACCGTCTTCCCGGGCGTTACCCGCAAGGTGGAAGCCTGGTTCGCGGAACACCATCCCGGGGTGTCCGTGGCGTTCTGCCCTGAGCGGATCGCCGAGGGTTTCGCCCTGACTGAGATCGTGTCCTTGCCGCAGTTGGTCGGCGCCCGGGACGAGGCGGTCGGAGCCCGTGCCGGAGCGTTTTTCGTCACTCTCGGTGTCGAGGCCATTGACGTGCTGCCCGAGGAGGCCGAGTTGGCCAAGTTGTTCACCAACACGTGGCGTTACGTCAAGTTCGCTGCGGCGAACCAGTTCTGGATGATGGCCAACGAGTTCGGCGTCGACTTCGAGCGGGTCCGATCGGCCATCACCACGGACTACCCACGGGCGGCTGACATGCCCGGGGCGGGCTTCGCGGCGGGTCCGTGCCTGTTCAAGGACACGATGCAACTCGCAGCCTTCAGCGACAACTCGTTCGCGCTGGGCAACGCTGCGATGATGGTCAACGAGGGGCTTCCGTTGTACCTCATCAAGAGGATCGAAGCCCGTCACGATCTGTCGGAGATGACGGTCGGCATTCTCGGCATGGCCTTCAAGGGCGACATCGACGACAACCGGAGCAGCCTCAGTTACAAGCTCCGCAAGCTCCTGCTGTTCCGGGCTCGCGACGTGCTCTGTGCCGACCCGTATGTGGTCGATGACCGACTCGTCTCTCAGCAGCAGGTCCTCGCGGAGGCCGACCTGGTGGTCATCGCTACTCCGCACTCTGCGTACCGAGGTCTCGAGTTCAACCAACCGGTGATCGACCTCTGGAATACGACCGGGCAGGGCGTCCTGATATGAGCGAGTCAACCGGGCCCGCCTGCTCGATCGTTATACCCGCGCGGAATGAGGCGGAGTCCATCATCAGCGTTCTCGACCGCATCGGCGATGCCGTTACCCTGGCATTCGAGTGCGTGGTCGTGGTCGACGAGGTGATTGACCCGACCTACCAGATGGTCGCGGATCTCAACGGCGAGGACTCCCGCTTTCGGGTCGTCGTGAATGACCGGGGCCCGGGGCCGGCCAACGCGATCCGGTTCGGGGTGGATGCATCGTTCGCACCGGTCATCGTGGTGACGATGGCTGATGGGAGTGACGATCCCCGGGCCATTGACGACCTGGTCCGGCTCATTGACCGTGGTGTGGTCATCGCCGCGGCTTCCCGGTACATGGCCGGCGGCCAGCAGGTTGGTGCGCCGTTCCTCAAGTCGATGATGTCCCGCCTCGCCGGTCTCACGCTCTCCTGGTTCGCCAGGGTCGGGACCCACGACGCGACCAACAGCTTCAAGGCCTACGACCGGGCTTTCCTCGACGAGGTGGGCATCGATTCGGAGCACGGATTCGAGATGGGGATCGAGTTGGTGGCCAAGGCTCGTCGAGACCGTCGACCGGTGGCCGAGATCCCGACGATCTGGATCGAACGATCCATGGGCACGTCCGGTTTCCGAGTCGGGAAGTGGTTGCCCCGGTACCTCCGTTGGTATTTGGTGGCCTACACGCGGCGGCGACGCCGACCGCCTACTCCGGTCCACGCAATGGGAGATGGACATGACTGACGGTAGACGGCACGTGGTGCTGACCGGAGCAGCTGGCTTCATCGGGGGGTACGTCGTCCAGGAACTCCTCGACCGGGGGTACCGGGTCACGGGCGTCGATGACTTCTCGAAGTATGGACCGGTCGAGCATGAGTACGACGACCATCCGGACTACGAGCTCGTGAAAGGAGACTGCCGCGATGTCGAGTTGCTGCGAGGACTGTTCGCCGAGGCCGATCATGTCATCGCCGGAGCGGCGATGATCGGAGGGATCACCTACTTCCATACCTACGCCTACGATCTCCTGGCCACCAACGAGCGGATCATCGCCAGCACCTGTGATGCGGCCATCGAGGCACATCGGGAAGGGCGGCTGCAGAAGGTCACATACCTCTCGTCGTCAATGGTCTTCGAGTCGACAGACCGATGGCCGAGTGTGGAGGGCGATGAACTGGCGGTGGCACCACCGCATTCCTCCTACGGGTTCCAGAAGTTGGCGGTCGAGTTCTTCGCCCGTGCAGCGTGGAACCAGTACGGCGTACCGTTCACGATCCTTCGCCCCTTCAACTGCGTCGGTGTCGGTGAACGGCGTGCGCTCGGCGATGTCGACATCCGGTCCGGATCGGTGTCCCTGGCCATGAGCCATGTGGTCCCCGACCTCATCCAGAAGGTGCTCAAGGGACAGGATCCACTGCACATCCTCGGTTCCGGTGATCAGGTTCGCTGCTACACGTACGGCGGCGACCTGGCTCGCGGCATCGTCGACTCGCTGGAGGCCGACGGGGCGAGAAACGAGGACTTCAACCTCTCCACCGCGAGATCCACGACGGTCCGGGAGCTCTCCGACATCATCTGGAGGCACGTCCACGGCCCGGATCGACCGCTCGAGTTCGTCCACGACGATCCATACCCTCACGATGTGCAGCAGCGGGTCCCTGACGTATCCAAGGCTCGCGAGGTATTCGGGTTCGAGGCAACCACACCGATCGAGGGGGTGCTGGACGAACTGATCCCGTGGATTGATCAGGCGATCTCTGACGGACTGGTCTGATGTCCGTTGAGCGATCCGTGGCCGACCGCTCATGGAGGTCGGCGCTGGTGGTGGGTATCGCTGCCGTGTTGCTCCTCTGGGCCCGTGCGCCGTTCGCACACAGGAATTTCTGGGGAGAGGACGGCACGAGATTCTTCGCCCATGCCATGGCCGACGGTTGGATCCGGCCGCTGGGTCGATCACTGGCCGGGTATTTCCACTTCCTTCCTCGTGTGCTCGGGGCGGCAGGCACCCTGGTCCCTCTCGAGTGGGCACCGGTTGTCGTATTCGTCGGTTGTATGGCATCGGTGGGTTGGTTTGCTTCCACGATCTGGTCGGCGGGTGACCGCCTGCTCCCCGACCCAGTCGTGAGGGCTGCGGTTGCCGTATCACCCGTGTTGCTGCCCATCGTCGGCTTCGAGTCGATCGGCAACATCGCCAACCTCCACTTCCTGATGCTGGCCCCTGCCGCCGTCGTGCTTCTGGGAGCACAGGAGAGCCGGGGGCGTCAGGTCAATGACGTCCTGCTGGTGGCCATCGCGGGATTGACGTCTCCGACGACGCTGGGGCTCGCCCCATTGGTTCTGACCCGGCTCGTCAGCGACAGGAGGGGCGGTTCTCGGCGGCCGGCGCCGGTACTCGTCGCCTGGGTGTCCGGACTCACCGTCCAGTTCCTGATGATCGCCACGATGGTCGATGATCCCAGGGCGATGGCAACTGACCGGTCGGTGTCCAAGATCGGCTTTCTGTTCCTCGAGCGTGCCCTTTCGTACAACCTGGTGCCGTTCTGGCCCCGGATTTCCGGTGACGGGGCCGAGACGGTCACCGTCGAACTGGCACTGCGCGGGTTGATGGGTCTCGTTCTAGTGAGTGGACTCCTGCTCGCCGTGTTGGTCGTGACCCGCCGATCGTCCTGGCCTGATGAAGGTCAACGCGTTGCGACCATCGTCTCGGTACCGCTGACCGGTGGGTTCTTCTTCATCGGCGCGGCGTGGCTGATCGCACCCGAACCCCGTTATGCGGTCTTTCCGGCCTTCTGCGTGCTGTGGACGATTGCCCTCGTGTCGGCTGAATGGACGTTTCGGTGGAGAGTCGTCGTTGGGTCCGTCCTCCTGATGGCGGTCATCACCCACTGGGTTCCCGGCGAACTCCGCCGGACCGGACCGACATGGAGTCATGGACTCGAGGCAGCGACAGAGACCTGTCGGTCAGATCCTGATGGACGCCAGGCGATTCCTACGCTTCCCGAGGGTTGGAGCGTCGCAGTGGACTGCGATCGGATTCTCGGGGACTGAGTCGTCGCGTGGAACGCGTCGAGGCCCGCCCCGGGGGCGGGCCTCTGGTGGTGGTCGGGACCGGCGTCGATCCGGTGACCTTCCGCTTTTCAGGCGGACGCTCTGCCAACTGAGCTACCCGACCGTGCACCGCCCGCCC
>Ga0315329_10000102_pt1 | contig 32763 bp, 30 predicted proteins | sample M150032315metaG_FD_203459 | JGI IMG/M metagenome (GOLD analysis project Ga0315329, IMG submission 203459) | Ammonia-oxidizing marine archaeal communities from Monterey Bay, California, United States - M1 500m 32315 | ecosystem: Environmental > Aquatic > Marine > Coastal | place: USA: California...
AATAAGACACCAAATAAAAATGCTTCAGAAATATGAGAGCGTTGATGGTGGATGGGGATATTATGATTTCCGTTATCAGGCCAAACAACCATCCTCCTCCTCAATTAGCTTCACGAACTCAACAGCATTAGTTGCCTTAAAAAGAGCAGAACAGATAGGTGTCGATGTTCCGGACCGTCTCGTTAAGCGTGCATTTGACGCCACAAAACGACAACAAAAACCAGACTTCTCCTATGCTTACGGTGAATATCTAAAGCTCCGACCAATGCGAGGCATCAACCTCCCAGGCGGAAGCCTTGGAAGATCTCAAGCCTGCAATATCGCCCTTAAATTATGGGGAGATGAAAAGGTCACAGAAAAAGTGCTCGATACCTGGCTGGATAAACTATGGGCTCGGAACGGCTGGTTATCGATTGGAAGAAAACGTCCAATCCCCCATGAAAGTTGGTTCCAAGTGGCAGGATATTTCTATTATTACGGTCACTACTATGCATCACTCTGCATTGAAAATCTATCTGATACTAAAAACGCGGAATATCATAAAGGCCAACTGGCTGCCATCATCTTACCACTTCAGGAAAAGGAAGGTAGCTGGTGGGATTATCCTTTCTATTCTTATCATCGACCGTACGGAACAGCATTTGCTCTTATGACTCTGGTACGTTGCCTCTGAGAAAAAATATAATTATTCCTCAAACTGCGCAACCATACTGCCGACAGTGGCCTTAGCATCACCATAGATCATTCTGCAATTTTCACGGAAAAAGAGGGTGTTAATAATGCCAGAATACCCAGCCCCTTGCCCACGCTTAAGGACAAACACTGATCTCGCTTGGTGAACATTTATAATAGGCATCCCATAAATTGGGCTCTTCTCGTCTTCTATCGCTGCTGGATTCACAACATCATTAGCACCTATCACAATCGCAACATCAACTGTCGGTATAATTGCATTCACTTCTTCCATTTCGCATAGCTGCTCATATGGAACATCAGCCTCTGCTAACAAAACATTCATATGACCTGGCATACGGCCAGCTACCGGATGAACCGCATGTCTCACTTCGGCTCCGTTCCGCTCAAGGATTTCAGAAAGCTCTTTAACTACATGCTGTGCCTGCGCAACAGCCATCCCGTAACCAGGCACAAAGACGACACTCTGAGCTGCTTCAAGAACATAGTAAGCATCTTTCACACTTAATGCTTTCATTTCTCCTTCAACTTGCTTGCCTCCGGAACTTGTAAGGGCTCCAAAACCTCCAAACAAAACATTGCCGAGACTGCGATTCATTGCCTTACACATAATCATACTGAGAATTAATCCACTGGCCCCAACCAAGCAACCAGCCACAACAAGTACTGTATTCGTAATCACAAAACCCGCAGCTGCTGCTCCTAATCCAGAAAATGAATTCAATAAAGCAATCACTACGGGCATATCTCCCCCACCTATAGGAATCACACCAAGTACACCAATTAGCAGTGATAGGAAAATGACCCACCAAAGCCAAAACCGGGCCGTTTCATTATCTGCTATTGTAATAAAATAGCACCCGACCACAACAGCTCCCAACATCACTAATAAATTAATGAGTTTTTGTAATGGGAAAATTGTAGCAGTGCCACCAATCTTTCCTGAAAGCTTAAGATAAGCAACGATAGAACCTGTGAACGTTATGCCCCCGATAATAACCGCAAGAACAATGACCAAAGCCAAAAACCATTGACCCGGCATCGCGTCACCCACTTTTTCCATATAAACGCCCCACCCTTCGGTCCGAACCTTTTCATACTCTGACCAACCCACAAGCAAACTCGCCAAACCTCCAAACCCGTTAAATAACGCTACCAATTCAGGCATTCCTGTCATTTGCACTCGTTTAGCCGCAACCAATCCAATCATCCCTCCAAGAACTAGACCAGCCACTATCCAAGTATAATCAAGACCGCTCTTGGAAAGGGTTACAATAACGGCAATAAGCATTCCCAAAGATGAAATCCTATTTCCTTTCACAGCAGTCGATGCTGAACCAAGCATTTTTATACCAAGAATAAAAAGGATCGCAGCGACAATATAAGAAACGTTAATTATAGATTCTGGCATACTTGGCAATGAAAGATTACAAGTTCAAGAAAGTTCCTGCTTATTGGTCTTTTTTTGATTTAAACATAGATAACATACGATCAGTTACATAGTAGCCGCCTACAACATTTATGGTTGCCAGAACAAGAGCGGCCAGACCCAGCCACTTAGATATAGCATAGTCTTGTTGTCCGGAAGCAATCAATGCACCCACTATTGTAATACCGGAAATAGCATTAGATCCCGACATCAATGGTGTATGCAATTGCGAGGGGACTTTTGAAATCAACTCAAAGCCAAGGAAAGCGGCTAAGATAAAAGTAAATAAAAGTAAGATAAGTTCCATTGATTAAATAATTAATTTATTCTTCCGTGCTCTCCTCAAGAAATCTCTCATGAACAATTTTTCCTGCATGCGTTAAGACACAACCAGATAATATTTCATCATCAAGATTAAACTTAAATGAGTTCTCTTCCTGGTCCCAAAAATGTTCAACAAAATTACCAAGATTTGCCGAAAATACCTGACTCGAATGCCTGGCAACGCGACCTTCAAAATTACCAATGCCCACAATGCTGACTCCGTTTTCTGTTACAACTTCTTGATCCAGCACTGTGCCTTCAACGTTTCCACCGGACTCAGCAGCCAAATCAATGATCATGCTTCCTGGCTTCATTCTTTCAATTACATCCTTCGTGACAAGTATTGGGGATTTCCTGCCAAACACCTTAGCTGTCGTAATAACCACGTCAGAGTCCTCACATACTTTTGCCTGTTCTTCACGCTGCTTATCAAGTTGCTCAGGGGTCAACTCTTTCGCGTAAACTTGACCAGTTTCTGAGGAATCACCACCAAGATCAATTCTTAATGCTTTGGCCCCAAGGGACTCTGCCTGTTCAAGGGCCTCCTGACGAACATCAAAGGCCGTGACTCGAGCGCCCAGACGCTTAGCTGTAGCAATAGCCTGAAGCCCTGCCACTCCTATTCCCAAAATGAAGTACTTTGCAGGAGTAATTGTTCCTGCAGGAGTCATCATCATGGGCAGTATCTTATTTAGCTTTTCTGCCGAATATATAACTGCAGTGTATCCTGCAATATTTGCCTGCGAACTAAGAGCGTCCATCTTTTGAGCAAGAGTCGTTCTGGGGATCATTTCGAGACTCACTGCAGTTGTCCCAGAGGACGCCATGGCATGGAGGGATTCACTATCATTGAACGGATCAAGGAAACTAAGATGCATTGCTCCCTCTTTGAGAATACTTATTTCTTCAACTGGAGGCTTTCTAACACGAAAAATAAAATCAGCAGTTGATAACGATGATCCTCTATCGGTAATGATCTTTGCCCCCGATTCAGAATATTCAATATCAGAATGGTCACACCCGGCTCCAATTCCCGACTCAACTTCAACTTCCAATCCAATATCAACTAACCTCTTAATTGTTATTGGAGTTAGGGCTGCTCTAGTTTCGCTAGAGTCAGTCTCCTTGGGGGCAAATATTATCATCAATTAGGTCAAATTATACACTGGAATCACGCTAGATTAACGCTGAAATGAAATTTGTCGATTTCAATAAAAACATTCTTTTTTTTATATAAATGAATATCATTAAATATTAAAGCTACTAATAAATTGATATATCAAGAAAATCGATCCCTCTCTAATCTTTCGATCATATCGGCTTTACTAATTGTCTCGTGTTCACAAAATATCCGGAAAGCTGCCTCAGTTGAGCCTAAAAAGCATAATTTAAGAACTAGCGGAATTCATCTTTCCAATTCAGAAGCAGAACAAATCGGTAATAGAATCTGGAAAAATGAGTGCGGAGGAACACTAGAAGGGCTCACGAGCTGGAACAAAGGTGAATATTTTGCTTCTCTGGGTATTGGTCACTTCATTTGGTATCACAAAGTTCAAAAAGGACCATTCGAAGAAAGTTTCCCAAAGCTTATTCAATTTATAGCTTCAAAAGGAATGAGAGTTCCAGAAATTGCCAGGAAAGCCGACTGTCCATGGAATTCAAGAGCAGAATTCATTGAATCTAAGAATTCTCCCCAAATGAATCAATTGAGGCAATTCCTTCTTAGAACCATTCCTTTGCAAACCTCCTTCATTTTAACTCGTCTCGAACAGGCCTTACCGAAAATGTTAATTCAAGTTCCTATAAATAATCAGGAAAAAATTAAACGTAATTTCTATACATTACTGAATAGCTCTCAAGGGAAGTACGCTTTGATGGACTATGTAAACTTCAAGGGAGAAGGAACAAACAAAAAAGAACGTTATAAAGGAAAGGGATGGGGAATGCTACAAGTGCTTCAGAAAATGCAAGGTAAACCCTCAGTAACCCAAGCAACACTGGAATTTGCCAAAGCCGCTGATCATGTTCTCACACAAAGAGTTAATAATGCACCTAAAGATGAAACAAAATGGCTCAGAGGGTGGAGAAATAGATTAAAGACCTATTACTGATAACTACACCTTACCAATTCATCAAAGTGAACACTTCTTTGACTTTCCTCAAGCTTGAGGTTTTTATTGAATGTTCATTTAAACTCATTTTAAAATGTCACTAGAAACAACCCTTATCCTATTTAAAACTGATTGTGTCGAAAAAAAAATAGTTGGTGAAATACTTAAACGATTTGAAAGCGAAGGTTTCAAAATTAAGGGCATGAAAATGATATCTCTTTCGACAGAAACACTGAATGAACATTATGCTCACGTAGCGGACAGGCCATTCTTCCCTGAGATACTTAAGTTCATGCAAGCATGCCCCGTTATTGCTCTGGCTCTCGAAGGAGAGGACGCTATCACGCGTGTTAGGGAACTGCTCGGGCCAACAGATTCAAACGTTGCCGAAAAGGGAACGATCCGCGGCGATTTCGGTGTCGATACAATGCGAAATGTATGTCATGCATCAGATTCAGGAGAATCCGCTACCAATGAATTGAAACGGTTCTTTGAAGAGGATGAAATCTTTTCTTATTAAGAAATCTATGGTGATCCTCATATAAATCATATTTGTTACAGGCTAAGCGGAGAAATTTGCATTAACAAACAACGAGTTATACTATTGAGTCTACAGAGGTGAACTCAAAGAGGCAAAGAAATGTTAATTTTGCTATCAAAATGGCACATGCCATTGGCTGGTTTGCATTATTGATTTCCACAATATTGCATTCATTCATTCTTTTCAGCTTTAATTATAATAGCGACCAGTTATCCATTGTGACAGTTTTTCCGATCTGGATCTGGTCTGCAATCGGTTTAGTGTTGATAATTATTTCAACGATATGCCTAAAGAAAAAACTACTCCTGTGGTTCTTTGGAGCATGGATGATTACAGCATTATTAGGATCAGATGAAATTAAATCATTGAAACGAGGATTCACTCCAACACTAAAAAAATCAAAGTCTGAGACTGCATCAATAAACTCCAATAAAATATTACGTGTTGTATCAATTAATTGTAATGGCCGTAAAGTTGAAGCCGTGCTAGAAGCACTTGATTACAATCCTGACGTTGTTTTTTTACAAGAGTCTCCGTCATCAGCAGATCTTCAAAAAATTAATAATAAATTATTAGATCCAAAAATTCAAATTGTCGGAGGACTGCAATGCACAATCATTGCTAGAGGTAAATTAACGAAAAGAAATTACTCCTCTCTATTCTACAAGCACGCTACAGGTGCAATGCTTACACTTGAAGATGAATCAACAATCGAACTCCTATGCATTCACTTAGACAGCGCAGTGACTCGCTGGGATCTGTGGAATAAAGATTGCTGGAAAGAGCATCAGAAAGGGAGTCAGGAAAGGCGTGATCAATTAAGCCTATTATTATCAGAATATGAAGGATTCGCCTCTGATAGACCAAAAATCTTCGGTGGAGACTTCAATTCTCCCCAAACTAGTAACCTATTCAAATTTTTACCAAAAGAATATGAAAATGCATTCGGTTCCAAAGGAAAAGGGATCGGCAACACATTCACCAACTATTTCCCAGTGATTCGCATCGATCATATCTATTCTAGTTCGGCGCTTCAAATCATTGACGTCAGTGCTATAAAAACAGTTCATTCAGATCATCGAATGCTGGTATGTGATTTTTTCCTAAAACAAAAGATTAAAGAAGTTATCCATTAATCCACTTCCATGAAACTTCCTTTTGAATGTCTGGGTGCAGGGAAAAATGGACAGGACAAGACATTGCCGCTTGTTCAATTAATTCCCTCTTAGGGTGATCAGCTGGCAGAGGAACTTTTATCTCAATTGTAATTTTGGCAATCCTTCGAGGCAGGTCAGAACTCATTTCCTTTATGACTCTACCTCTCACATCACCTATATCAACTTCATGATCCTTGGCGACGATACCAAGAATTGTTAACATGCATACACCCAATGAACTTGCGCATAAATCAGTTGGAGAAAATGCCTCTCCCCGACCATGATTATCAATAGGCGCGTCAGTTTCTATAATTGCCCCTGATAAACTGTGCTTGGCACTGCATCGCAATTCTCCATCGTAATTAATTTCTATTTCTACCATATCTAAAAACAAGTTAATGCGTAGTTATATCCTAAATAGCTGTATCTTTTATTTCAATTCTTTTCGCCTTCGGCATCCATAACTAAAACTATCCTAAATCCATAACTTGCACCTCCTTGGCCGAAGGGATGAACGTTCCTATAAGATGACAGAAAATGTTCCTCCAAATGAGAATCATATCCGCCCCCACGGGCAACAGACCATTTCTTAAAGTTAGATTCTCCACCATAAGAATCCTTCACCCATTCCCAAACATTTCCTGCAAGATCAAAAAAGCCCTTAGCATTTGGATCAAAACTCGCAACAGGAGAGGTATGCGAAAAACCATCCTTATACGAACTAACAATACTAGACTCAGGTAGCCAACTCAGAGCTGATAAATCTGCAATATTAGCAGTTTCTTTTTCAGGGGGCCATTTATCACCCCATGGAAACACCCCTTTAACTAGACGGTCTCGCTGCGCAGGACTTGATCCCTCTTCAAATTTTAATCCCGCAGCCAAACTCCAGTCCTTATCAGTTGGCAATTCGTATCGTAAGTTATATCCAATTTGTCCTTTATCCCTCTCATATTCAGTCAGCCATTTACAAAAACCCTCTATCTCCTTCCGATTAATTGAAACTACAGGATGTTCATTTTCTTGGGGAAATTCCGGCTTATTTTCAGGTTTTTTTCCTGTGAAAGAACAGTAATAATCAAAATCCTTCACTCTAATTTCCCAAGCTGACATCATGACATTCTCTCTCAGTGGTAACATCGGAACACCCAAGGAATTTTTCCATTCCTTGGCAAAATTGGCTCCTTTACTCTCCCTCATTTTTACACTTACCGGATGATCAATGCTGGCTTGCAAATCGATAAATCGTTTCTCATCCCTATAGCCTTTTAATCGGAAAAGAACCTCAATAGAATTGGGCGTTAAACCAGAGAGACTCAATTCTGTTTTACCTTCATAATTTTCATTAATATAAACAGAGGCTCCTTCCGGAACGGAACTAAGTGTTAGTGCTGCATAATTTGCTGTGCGCACACAAGCAAAAAGCGGGGCCCTATTCTCAAAAACATCTTTCCCGTAAATGACATCTTTTTTCTCATGATCAACACCTACTCTTATCTCATAGTATTGATTCTCTGCTAAGTAACCTTTATTTTGTTCTTCTAAAGTCATCCATTTAAAAAAAACTTCGGCTAACTGAGGTCCCACTAATGCAGTCTCATAAATTACAGGAGGCTCTTCATTAGGAAGAATTAATTCAACTTTATGGTAATCAACTTCCTCTGATAAAGTTGCAATGTACTCCTCAAATTTTATTAGTGGAAAAGGTACCTTGGAAACATGACTTGCTTGAAGTGAACTGAATTTCATTCCAAGTGAATTTCGCCACTTCTTTCCCTCAATAGGAGGTCTATAGAATTCCAAATGCCCCCCCATCAATAATGTTTCACCATTTTCGACAATGCCTTCGGCTGGCTTAACTCGGTAACCTTCCAACTCTAACTCATAGATAACTCTGCCGATTGGAACATCTGATTCAAAATAATCCGGTGAAGCAGTTCCTTTGAATAATCTATTTCTACCATCTTCAAAAACCTGAAAAACTTTAGCTCCTCTAGGCACAGAAGTGATCCGAACATTTCCAAACCGATCTTTACCGATCGTAGGCTCTTCTTTCTCAATCTCCTCATTATTATCCTCTTTGGTTGCATTACTTTGATTAGAAAGGACACCATTGGGTCCTTCACTCTGCTTAATATGAAAAGGCCCAAGAAAATCAAAATTTAATACAGTGAAAATGGCAATAATGACCAACCCCATGAGCAGTAAAGCCCTTGTGAACTTACCTATAAATGCATTGAATGAAAATCCCTTGTCAAGAGACAGTAAATCTTGACTCATTTTATGAGCATTATCGTAACGCTGCCTAGCCAGAGTAGAACATGCCTTGCAAATAATATCATTCAGGACACGCCATTTCCTTCTCTCCACCTCATTCCCATTCGGATCTGAAATTGCAGGGAAATCAAAACGGTCTTTACCAGAACTCATTTCATAGAGAACCATACCTAAACTATAAATATCTGCCTTAGGATCCCCCGGACCTTCGGGTGGGACAAAACCTTCCGTGCCAACAAATGTCCGCTGCCCGGCAACTGCCACGAGGCCAATGTCAGCGATCTTGGGAATCCCTTCCACAAAAATCACGTTTGAAGGTTTAATGTCTCGGTGAGTCAGACCTGACTGGTGGATGTGATGCAATGCATCCGCCAGAGTAGCACCCCATTCTCCACATTCATCCATTGACAGTCTTTGCCTGTCTCCTATCTCGGATGTTAACGTTCTTGGAATGTACTTATCAGGAATAATCTCAGAACCACTCAACTTATCATCCGCCAATTCCATGACATAATAATAGAAGCCTTCGTCCATATTACGCCCAACATGCAAAACATTCACAAGGCCAGGATGCGTCCGAGATATAGGCTCAAAAATTTTAATTCCCTCAAATTCTCTTTCGAAAGTTTTTTCATGTTCAAAGTCTCTACGGTTAACCACTTTAATGGCACGCATGGATCCGGTAACGCTACGCGCAAGCCAAACCTCTCCATAAGACCCTTTCCCGATCCTTCTAAGCATTTCGTGATCAGGAATTTCTGGGAGTCTGTCACTAAAATCAGAAGAGCTGCTTTTCAAGTTTTTGAATCTCCTTCTTTAAGATTGAACCAACACGGTGCTTTGCCAAATAAACCTGCGCAATACTAACTCCCAGTTCCTTTCTTACCTTGTCTGCTGACCAGCCCTGAACAACGTAACAATCAAATATTTGAAACTGTTTAGGCGAAACTTTACCTTTCACTTTTGCCAAGCTCCGCTCAGTGATGCTTTTATTCCATTCTGCTTCCCAAATTCTTTCGATTTCAGGACCATTTTCATCCTCAAATCTATCAATAACAGAAGTTCTTATTGAATCATCCAGCCCATGGCAATCAACTACAGCATTATCTTTTTTTCTTTTGCGAAACTGATCAGCTATTCTCCAACGACTCATATTCATGAGCCATGCCTTAAATGAACCCTTATTTGGATCATACTTACCTTCTTTTTGTTGCTTAGCGATACAAATTATAGTTTCTTGAACCGCATCAAACGCTTCTTCATTCTTTAAACCGGATTTTACAGCAACACCGTAAATCAAGCGCCAATAGGTCTTATAGAATTCATCCCAACTCTTTTGATCCTCCCAATTATTGAGGCGCTCAATTAAACTCTTCCTAGTCCGCTCATATGCGTCATTAAAGTTAGGTTCTTTTGCCGAAACTGACATATTATAAAAAAATAAAACGATTACTTAATGAAACACAATAATAGACGGTTACCATATAAAGCCCAAACCAATTCAAATCTGAAATAGATTCTCAGTAAATTAATCTCCAAGCTCAATAATGCACCATAAAATTGCTATTAGAGTAGATCCTGAGGATAATGTTCTCGTTGCCCTTACTGACATCAAATGTTCTACAGAAATTGAACCTGGATTAATCACCAAGGAATTAATACCAGCTAAACAAAAGTTAGCAGGAAGAGACTTTAATGATGGGGACGATATCACAATGTACGGAGTCGTAGTAGGGTCGACTAAAAAAACAATACGGTCAGGAGAGCTGATTAGCACTGAAAATGTAGCGCACAAGTCTTCTCCTTATGAAGGGAAGAACGTTGAAATAAATTGGCATTTACCAGACATTTCAAAATACTCAGATGAAACATTTAATGGATATCATCGCTCCGATGGAAAAGTAGGCACAGCTAATCATTGGATCTTTGTACCTTTGGTCTTTTGTGAATCGCGGAACCTTGAAATGCTAAAATCCGCATTAAGAAAAACTCTCGGATACTCATTCGATGATCCTTACACTTCATTTGCCCAAGATCTTAAGAAATCTTACAAAGACGGATCCGACGAAAAAAATTTGCGGGCCCTAAAATCTGATAAAATCACCAAACAGCAAAAACCTCTATTTGAAAATATAGAGGGATTGAAATTTTTAGATCACGGCTTGGGGTGTGGCGGAACACGTGAAGATGCTCAGACATTATGCGGGTTAATCGCTGGATATATCAATCACCCTAACGTTGCTGGTGCAACTGTATTAAGTCTAGGTTGTCAAAATGCCCAAGTCAGCCTTTTAGAAGAAGAAATACATTCTCGTTCACCGCAATTCGACAAGCCTTTACTTATTTTTGAGCAACAAAAATTTGCATCAGAACGCGAAATGCTAAATTCTGCCATCAAGGAAACATTCATAGGAATGATTTCTGCAAATCAAATTAATCGGAAACCTGCAGCCCTTTCCAATATTTGCTTGGGAGTCGAATGCGGTGGATCAGATGGTTTTTCGGGAATATCCGCAAATCCCACTATTGGTCAATGCGCAGATCTTATTGTAGGCCTTGAAGGCTCAGTTATTCTCTCGGAATTTCCAGAACTTTGTGGTGTCGAACAAGACCTCTGTAACAGATGCATAGATAAGGAAACTGCTTACAAATTCGCGTCTTTAATGAAAGCGTATAATGCTCGAGCCGAAGCGCATGGTTCAGGATTTAAAGATAACCCTTCCCCCGGGAATATTAAGGATGGCCTAATAACTGATGCTATTAAATCAGCAGGAGCTGCAAAGAAGGGCGGGACCTCACCGATCATTGAAGTTCTTGATTATCCCCAACCCGTAGTAAAGAAAGGTCTCTCACTCTTATGCACTCCAGGAGGTGATGTCGAATCAACGACTGCCATGGCAGGGTCAGGAGCTAATCTCATGGTCTTTTCAACTGGACTTGGAACTCCAACAGGAAATCCCATAACTCCGACAATCAAAATTTCAACTAACAGCGAACTAGCGGAAAGATTACCTGATCTAATTGACTTTGATACCGGCTCAATCATCCGAGGCGAATCTTCAATAGAGGAACTAGGAAACAATCTCCTCGATCTGCTCATTGAAACAGCTAGCGGCACATACAAACCAAAAGCAGTTATTTTAGGACAGGATGATTTCCTACCTTGGAAAAGAGGTGTTTCATTATAAATAATCAATCGGCTAAGTATTCCATTATGACTCACGTAATGATGTGGTCATATTATTCGCATACAATCTAATAAATTATGCGCATTCTACTTGTAGAAGATAAAAACCGTCTCCGCGAAGCAATAGAAAAAGCACTGAGGGAGTCAGGTTACGCCGTGGATTCCACTGACAACGGAAATGACGGACTATGGATGGCCTCTGAGAATGCATACGACGTTATCCTTCTAGATATCATGTTACCTGGTCTAGACGGATTAAGTGTCCTTGAGCAGTTAAGGGAAAAGAAACGTGACACTCCAGTCCTCTTATTAACGGCCAAAGACACAATCGCTGACAGAGTCAAGGGACTCAGAAAAGGAGCCGATGATTATCTCATAAAACCCTTCGCACTAGAAGAACTCCTCGCAAGAATAGAAGCTCTTTGCAGGCGTTCATATAAAAAATCCACATCAACTATTACCTTAAATGATCTAATAATTGATAATTCTGCCAAAACAGTTAAGCGTAACGGCGATTTAATAGATCTTACTGCCAGAGAATATGCAATCCTTGAATACTTGGCAATGCGACAAGGAGCAGTCATTTCAAGATCAGAAATTGAAGAACACATTTATGATGAACTTGTTTCACCTATGAGTAATGTGGTCGACTCTGCAATCTGTAATCTGCGAAAAAAATTAGCAAAGGGGCCAGATGATGCTGAACTGATTCATACAAGAAGAGGCCAAGGATATATACTCATGCCAAAGAACTAATGCCTTCAATTCGGAAGAATCTCTTTATCTGGTTATTGCTAGGCTTAAGTTTATTATGGGCCATAGCAGGAGTAGTAATATACCTATCTGTTAGGCAAGGCGAAATAGCTAAGATTGATTCCGAACTTCAAAGAATGGAAGGCGCCCTTCGATTCATCGGCGGATCGTCTTTTCGGAACCCCGGACCTCAAAGGCCTGATCATTTGATTGTACGGCCTCCAAGAGAAAACTTTCAAACAATCGAAACCCGTACTACTCCAGAAAATCGCATAGCTCAAAGATGGCCAGATTTTCTAAGCGAAGGAGGACCTAAATACATAGTATGGGCAAGTAAAGATACAGTAATCAGACAATCAGAAGGACTTCCTACAAAGGAATTCAAATTTCCTGAAATTTCAGAATCGAACAGTCCTATTTTTTTCAATATCTCACTCAAAAATGGAGACACGATGCGAGCCATGGCCTCAAAGTTACGTCGGGGTGGATTTGGCAGACCAAGGCCAAGAGGAAATGAAGGGATCCGAAGACCGATTAATGAACCTCTACCACAAAATCAAGAGCAAGGTCCGCCACGAAACTTCGAGCTGACAGGAATCATTGCTTTGAGTTCTAAACCCATGCAACAAACACTCAATACCCTATTATTTGGAATAATAGCTGTTGGTATTATTGCAGGATTTTGCTCATTCTCTTTAGTCCATTTTGCGTTGAAGAAGGGCCTAAAGCCTCTATACGCACTAGGCAACAGGTTAGCAACAGTAGATTCTTCTTCTTTGAGTGATCGCTTCTCCAAGAATGATCTACCAATGGAGCTTTCTCCTATATGCGACCATCTCAACGAACTAATGGAAAGATTAGAAGATGGTTTTGAACGAGAGCGGAGATTCAGTGGGGATCTAGCTCACGAACTAAGAACCCCCATCGCCGAATTAAAAATGATGGCAGAAGTCGCATTACGATGGCCTGAAAATGATGTAAAATCTCATGCTAATGAAACTCTAGATATTGCTCAGCAGTTACAGGAAATTATTGAAAGTTTATTAGCACTCAGCAGATACGAGAACGAAGCTCAGAATCTGGAATATGAACAGATATCACTCCGAGAGTTTACGGAAGATTGCTGGTCTCCATTCACCCAACGAGCCGAAGAAAAGAAGATTAGTTTAACAATGAACATTCCAAACGAGCATGTAATTGAAACCGATCCAAAAATACTGCGCCTTATTCTAAATAATTTATTTTCGAATGCCACTGAGTATACACCTTCAGAAGGAACTATATGCATAAGTGGAAATCAATCCATTGAAGGACAGATACTAAGGATTTCCAATTCGATTAAAGATTTTGATGAAAAAATGTTAAGCCATCTCTTTGAAAGGTTATGGAGAGGTGATCTTTCTCGTACGGACGGATCTCATAGCGGCTTGGGCTTAGCCCTATCAAAAGCATGCTCTAAATGCTTAGGCCTAAATTTAGATGCACAACTCATAAAAAGTGATCATATCGAATTTGTATTATCTAGAACTAATATAGAAAAAATAAGCTAATAATCTTATGGTAATCTAATCCTACTATGGTAATAAAAATATCTTTCTAAATTTCACTTCTTTTCTCTTTAATTCTATTGTCAGAAAAAATGAAACTAATACTACCAAAACTATTCACCATTGCAATTTTCCTAACATTGGTAGCAACTCCAGAAATTGCCCAAAGCAAGGAAGGTAAAGGTAAAGAAAATAAGAAGGACTATTCAAAACCATCTGAAAAAAAATATCCAAGAAGTACACCTCACGCTAAAAAACCACAGCGTGGACCCCATTCACAGAGACCTCAACGTGGACCTCAGAAAGGACCCCATTCACAGAGACCTCAACGTGGACCTCAGAAAGGACCCCATTCACAGAGACCTCAAAAAAGACCTCAATCTAAGAGACCTTTACCAAAAAAATCCAGATCATCATCTTAAGATAATATAGATCTGCTACTATGATATAAATTCATGAAACCTCATAGAGATTTCACCACTTTGAATTTCTTTTAACCGTCAACCAAAAATATAATGAAAACAAAACTTACAAAACTTGCTGCAAGTGCAATCACTCTGGCTCTTTTGTCTTCTTCGGCAATCGCTCAAGATGAAGAAAAAAAAGGAAAGAAAAAAGGGAAACCTACAGCTGAACGCCCAGAAGGCGCTAAACCAGAAGGCGCTAAGCCAAAAGACCCTCGTGCACAGCGTGCACAGCGTGCACAACGTTCACCTGAAGAAGCTCTTAAAGCAATTAAAGCCCGTTTAGCTGAAAATGAAAAATTTGCGGAAACGTTCACAAAACGCGCAGACAGCGATGGAGATGGAAAAGTTTCCGATGAGGAAATAAAAGCCGTAATCGCAAAAATGGGTGAAAGGCGCAAGCGAGGAGAAGGTGGTCGCCCTAAAGGAGAACGCCCAGAAGGTGATCGCCCTAAAGGAGAACGCCCAGAAGGTGGTCGCCCTAAAGGAAAGCGCCCAGAAGGTGGTCGCCCTAAAGGAGAACGCCCAGAAGGTGGTCGCCCTAAAGGAAAGCGCCCAGAAGGTGGTCGCCCTAAAGGTCCTCGTAAACCAGCCGAATAATAAAATCTGCCATTAAAATTCTAGAAATTTCCTAGAAAAACAATCTGGCCCCGAGGACTTAATAGCCCTCGGGGCTTTTGCTATAGACAAAGGCTCTCTTATTAAATCTAATAAGCATTTCAAAGTCATGGATAAAAAAATAACGCCTCATGCCATTTGGTTTCTCATTGCTATAGCAGCTTTTGCCCTTGGTAAGAAAATCGAATCAAAAAGTAAACTCGAAACAAATAAATTAGGATTAACTGAGCAAGAGCAACGAACAAAGTCTCTTTCAATAGCAGGTAAAAATAATGGTATCCGTAGCCAAATTAAAAGTTTACCAACCTCTAAAAATACCTCAACTGCCAGCGCACCTACCAATCAATTGATTAATAATTATCTAAGCTCCAGTGATCCTATTGAAAAGAATTTACTTTTCGCCCAAATGCTAATCGGCCTCAATGCAGACAACGCTTCGGAAATTTATGAATCATTAAAAGAAAATTTAGATGGACGTGAAAGAAGTAGAAAAATGGAACTTTTCTTTCAGGCCTGGGGCAGAGCGGACGGAGAATCTGCTATTAAAATGGCACTTAGCAATAATTCTGAACGAAACAGAGGCAGAGGTGGCCAAGGAAATAACATGTATGCTTATTCCGCATTATCCGCCTGGGCATCAGTTGACCCGGAATCTGCAATGAAAACAATTTCAAATTTAGAAGATGATAGGCAAAAAAGTTTTCTTACCTATGGACTCATTAATGGGCTAGCCAAAAGTGATGCGCGCGCTGCTACTGATTATGTATTAGAAATGGAAGCGAACCGTGAAACAGAAGAACAACCAAACGGAGTTTTACGCAGAGGTGATGTAACACAGCGCTACATTAGTCAAATTGCATCAGAGCAATTAAAAAAAGGAGTAAGCACCGCAATAGAATGGGCCGAAGCACTTCCGGACGGTGAATTGAAATCATCCGCATTTGATCAGGTGATTGAGAGCTACGTACGGTCCGACATTGATGCTGCTAAAAAATGGGTTTCAAGTAACGCTGAAAAAGAATATGCACAAAGAGCTGTTAGTGAAGTGGCTTCACATCTAAGCCGTGAGAATCCCCAGGATGCTGTGAACTGGGCCTCGAGTCTCCCAACAAATGCACAAGGACAAGCATATAGGGAGGTTATGGAAAACTGGACAAGAAATGATCCTGAAGCTGCGAGTAATCATCTTGTAGCAATGAAACCTTCAGAAGCTCGAGACTCAGCTGTTAGCTCATTTGCAGCTTCACTTGACCGTGAAGATCCAAAAAGCGCGGCCACATGGGCCGCTACGATTGACAATGAAGAGACCAGAATTAATACACTTAAAACAGTCGCTCAGTCTTGGATGCGCACGGACGCGGAAACAGCCAAGGCATGGCTTCCTAACAGCGGGTTGCCACAAGAAACTCAAACGGCTATTCTTGAAACGCCTACCCGGGGCCGGCCAACTGGTGATTTTCGCAGTCGCCGACTCCGCCAACGTTAATGAGTCTTTAGCCGGAGCTACTCGGAATCACTCTTTGCTCGGGTGATGGCCTTTGCCTTTTTAACTAGCTCAACGAACTCTTTACGAAGGTCATTCTTATCATCACCTATCCCCTCAGATGCCAATTCCAGCAGCAGATCATAATTGACCTGACCACCAAACTTGGAATTTCTCAACAACATTCCAAATCCTGCAACTGATGAAGCGAACCGAAAGTCTTTACTGGAATTCTCCCATCCATTACCTGAATCGGTAAGTGGTACAGAAAACTCCTTCGCCTCATCTTCAATATCATCCTCAGGACCCTTGTACCTTAAAAAGACAGTAAGTAATTCTTCACTTTCTATAATGTCTGACCGCTCACCTTTATCAGCTTTCTTAGCTGACTTCCTGTACTTTGACTTTACTGCCACATCCCCCTCTTCATTAGTAGATCCTGCTGGAACTATCTCGTAAAGAGCAGTCACTACATGACCGGCTCCAATTTCTCCTGCATCTTTTTTATCATCACGAAATTCTTCAGCTCTCATTCTACGGTTAGCATAACCAATGAGTCTATAACTTCTAACTTTCCTGGGATTAAAATCGACTTGGATTTTAACATCCTTGGCCACAGTGACCAAAGTCGCACTCATCTTGTCGACAAGAACTCTTCTCCCTTCCTTGATGGAGTCAATATAGTAATATTCTCCGTTGCCATTATTAGCAATCTGCTCGAGTCGAGCGTCCTGGATGTTGCCTTCACCAAAACCAAGTGCCGTAAGGAAAATCTTCTCCTTCTCCGCACGCCCTTTAACTAACTCAACTAATTTACTGTTATCAGAAATTCCAACATTGAAATCACCGTCAGTGGCAAGAATTACACGGTTCGTTCCACCCTTGATGTAATTTTTCGTAGCAAGATCATAAGCAACACGAATTCCCCCTTCACCATTGGTTCCACCACCACTTCTTAGTCCGTTAATTACTTCAATGATCTTATCTTTCTGATCACCATGCAGTGGATCCAGTTCCACTCCTGCTCCACCAGCATAAGTAACAATCCCGATACGATCATCCTCAGTTAAATTCTCCACCAAAGATACGAGAGATTTTTTCAAGAGTGGTAATTTGTCCTGATTCCCCATTGATCCAGAACAATCGACCAGAAACACAAGATTAGATGGGGGCCTTTTGTCCACATTCATGTCCTTGGCCTTCAAGCCTATCCTCACGAGTCGATGACCCGCTTTCCAGGGAGCTGAAGAAGTTTCAAGGTGCACTGAAAAAGGATGCTTATCACCTGAATAGGGATAATCATAATCGAAGTAATTGATCAATTCCTCAACACGAACAGCATCGACCGGAGGAAGCTGTCCACGACGCCCAATATAACGACGGACATTTGAATAACTCGCCGTATCAACATCAATCGCAAAAGTAGATAAGGGCCGTTCAAGAGTCGGAAAGAAAGGAGTGTCATAATAAACTCCGTACTGCTCACGACTCAGATTTTGCTCTTCACCTACAATCTCGTCCCTCTTGTCAGATTCTTTAAGGAACCCTCTATCTTTGCTTTCATTACTTTTACTTCGCAGACGCAGATCTCCAACTGATAGTGAATCGTTTGATGATGGCGCCTTCGCACTAGCTACGATTGAATTAGCTCGCAGATTAGATGGTTTTGGGGAAGCCTTTTTGCCTACCTGTTGCTTAGATTTCCTTTTATCTACAATGCCATTGGAACTATAATCTACAATAGCTTCTCCTACAGGAAGTGTAGCCCCGTCAGCAAAGCCGGCGGCAGATTCCTTAGAATCTGCAAGATCCGCAGAAGCGAAGGGAGCAGCTGCTAATGCTTTTTCAGTCCTTTCTTTTGATAATTCAGACAACTGTCCCTCATTCTCAGACTGCTTGATTAAGAGTCGCTCTTTCTCTAAAAGAATTAGTTTAGGAGAATTTGTAGTGATTGCTGCATCTCTTCTAGCTGCATAATCTGAATCCTCTTGAAGCTCTTGTTTTACTGATCTGAGACCAACTAGTCCCATTCCTACAAAACAGGCCGCGGCTGCAGTAACACCTAGCCACTTGTTAATCTTACTAAAGGCGCCAGGCCCTGGATCCAGAATAATGTCCTCTTCATTACTAAAAAGTATTTGTTTTTGCTCTTCGGAAAGCTTCTTTTTAGGAGCCTCAGCAAATTCTTCCTTGATAGTTGTTATCGCGTCTCTAATCGCATCCACTTCCGACTTTGTTTCGGGACACTCTTCAAGAATTCTCTCAAAAGCATCGGCCTCACTCGGGTCAAGTTCACCAAGTGCATAAGCAGTAAGTCTCGGGTCTTCAGAATCAATTTTCATTACTAATATTTCCTTTCTATAAAATCATTTATTAAACTTTGTCATTCCCTCTACGCGATCTGGTCCGATAGAAGACTTCTCAATCGCTTGATACCGGCATGAATAAGAAATCCGACATTACTCACACTCAATTGAGTGGTCTGGCTTATCTCCTTATAACTCATATCTCCTTCGAATTTCAGACGTATCACTTCACGTTGATTTTGTGGCAATCGATCCAAAAACTTAATAACATTGTTATGCTCATCCGCCCGTTCAGCGGCTCGTGAAGGGTCATCCTCAACATCACGAATGACTGTCAATTGATCATCTTCTACATTAATCATACGTTTTTCCTTTCTTATAACGTCAAAACAACGGTTCCGGCAGACTGTGAAAAGCCATGCCTTGAGAGATTCTTTCACTTTTTCAGGATCTTGCTCATAAAGCTTTATGAATGTGTCCTGTACGACATCCTTAGCGCGGTCCTCATCCTTAACAATGCTAGCCGCATAACCAATCAGGGCTGACTCAAACTCAATGAGGGCTCTATGAACAATTTTTTCTCGTTCGACGGCTATATTATTTTCTAACATTAATTTGTTACATCATAAACAACGACTGAAGAGGCAAGACCCTTAGAAAAAAATCAAAAAACTTTCCGATTCACTTTATTATCATCACCTTTTAAGGGTAAAAGGTCGATTTTTAATGAATTTTATTTCCCAATATGATCAGAACAAGACTAAATAATTGTGATCCATTCCATTTATCCTTATGCCTGCCCCTGAAATTAATTTTGCTAAAAAGCCGTGCATTATTCAGTAGATTCAACAGACAATAACAGCCGATCAATATAAACAATATCGTTATGCTTTCTCCATTCACCAAGGCTCTACTCATATGCCTCACATTATTATCATCCTTTTCTTCGACCAGAGCCGATGAACGGCCAAATATCATAATCATCCTCTGTGATGATCTCGGCTACGGTGATCTTTCCTGTTACGGAAATGAAGTTATAAGAACTCCAAACATCGATAAGTTAGCCTCTGAGGGAATCCGTTTCACCAGTTTCTATTCATCTTCTCCGGTATGTTCACCGTCACGCGTTGGGCTCATGACAGGCAGAACACCTAACCGGGCAGGAGTCTATGATTGGATACCCGGAGGCAATCGAATGCATATGAGCAAAAATGAATTCACTATGCCGGCCATGTTGAAAAAAACTGGATACGCAACATGCATGACAGGCAAGTGGCACTGCAATGGAATCTTTAATCGAAAAAATCAACCACAGCCCGGTGACTTTGGATTTGATCATTGGTTCGCAACTCAAAATAATGCCGCTCCGAGCCATAAGGATCCGAAAAATTTTGTCCGTAACGGAGAAAATGTAGGTATAAGCAGAGGCTTTAGCTGCCAAATTGTTGCTCAAGAATCTGTGGACTGGATAACCAAACACGTAAAAAATAATCCAGACCAACCCTTCTTCTCTTACGTAGCATTCCATGAACCTCATGAACCGATCGCCTCGCCCAAGAATCTTATTGAAAACTACCCTCAGGCAAAGAAAAGAGGAGAGGCTCTCTATTATGCAAATGTAGAGAACATGGACTCTGCAGTCGGTCAGATAACACTGAGTCTGGACCGCCTAAATCTCACAAAAAACACACTCGTTATATTTTCTTCGGACAATGGCCCCGAAACTCTGAACAGGTACCGTAACGCATGGCGCTCTCACGGAAGCCCTGGCCCTCTCCGAGGAATGAAACTACACACTCACGAAGCTGGTATAAGAGTTGCCGGAATAATACGATGGCCAATTCAGATAAAAGCTAAACAAGTCAGTGATTCACCGGTCAGTGCACTTGACCTCTTACCTACATTTGCAAGCCTAGCGGCAGGTGAAATCCCAATTGACCTCAAGCTTGACGGTGCTGACATGATCAATGCATTCGATGGATCATCCGTGCAGCGGAAACAGCCTCTGTTCTGGTGTTACTATTCTTCTTTAAACAAAGCTAAGATTGCTATCAGGGACGGCGAATGGAAATTGCTAGCCAGTTTAAAATCTGCTGACGGAAAAAACATCAAAGCAAGATCCATAACAGAAGCAAACCGAACATCACTTCAGAAAGCAAAGTTAGGGGATTTCGAACTTTATAAAATATCTCAAGACATCGGCGAAATTAATAACCTTGCTGAAAAACACCCTAAAGAGTTAAATTCCATGGCGCAAAAACTGGAATCAATCTACAAGGATGTGGTTCAAGATGCCAAGGCTTGGCAATGATAATTCTCTACTTCAGCGTGCGTTCCACTCTACACATTCAGTATAACTGATTCCAGTTCCACCGAATATATCCAGAGCAGAACCAACGGTGACATCCAAGCAGCCTGAACTAAGTTCATCAATCTTGTGCAAGTCCTCAATGGATTTGACACCTCCAGCATAAGTCAGAGGAATTTTCCCCCAACTTCCCAATAATTTAACGAGGTCAGTGTCCATGCCCTCACACTTCCCTTCAACGTCAGCAGCATGAATAAGAAATTCCGCACAACTTCCGCACAACTTATCAAGTGTCTCATAATTGATTGGAAGATCTGTTATTGTTTGCCATCGGTCCTTTGCAACTTTCCATCCCCCTTCAGGGCAAACACGACAACTAAGATCAATAACCAATCGATCCTTACCTACCGCCTTAACCATTGATGATAATTTTTCATCTGAAAAATTTGATCCATCAAAAATGTATGAAGTCACAATCACATGACTGACACCACGATCAAGCCATCGCGTAGCATTCTGTGGGGTAATTCCTCCACCTAATTGAAATCCTTGCGGATATTCTTTTATAGCATCATTCGCTGATTCTTCATTGCCGGATCCAAGCATAATGACGTGACCCCCGACAAGGTTATCATTGCGATACATCTGAGCATAGTGTCTTGATTCCCTTTCACTGACAAAATTTTCTATTGGCGCTCCTCCACCCTCCTCGGCAAAGGTTCCCCCAATGACTTGCTTAACAAGTCCATCATGAAGATCAATGCATGGGCGGAACTGAGTCATCTAAGTGTATCAAGCGATGTGGAAGCCTCGCTGTCAAACGAATATCAATGAAGTGGACAAACTCATTTAATTCCAGCATCTTTAATTACACATGATCAGGAACCCATTCTTAATATTAATCTGTGTTCTTACAATTTCATGTTGTGAAAATCAGAAAAGATCTGAAGAAGCACCCCCCTCTCTAGAAGGAATGGTCCTCATACCGGGTGGATCATTTATGATGGGAACGAGTCTCGAACCCAAGGAACAGCCGGTCAGGAGCGGGGCAGAGGAATCTCCTCCTCACCAAGTCATTCTGAAGCCCTTTTACATGGATGAAACTGAAGTGACCAACCTTCAGTACCAAAATTTCGTGGATGATACGGGGTATAAAACTCAAGCAGAAAGACCGTTCAATCAAAAAGATTACCCAAAAGCAAAACCAGAAGATTTACTACCTGCTGCCTTCGTAATGGCACCTCCAAAAGGTAATATTGACATAAATACTGCCTCGCATTGGACTTGGTGGAAACTGGTCCAGGGAGCAGATTGGAAACATCCTGAAGGAGCAGAATCAAATCTTGAGGGCCGGTGGAATCACCCTGTAATCAACTTGGCCTATGAAGATGCACTAGCGTACGCAAAGTGGGCAGGCAAAAGACTGCCGACGGAAGCTGAGTGGGAATATGCGGCACGTGGAGGACTCAAAGAAAAATTATATCCATGGGGTGACGAACTATCACCGAAGGGAAAAATAATGGCCAACTTCTGGCAAGGTGATTTTCCAAACAAAAATACAAACGAAGACAGCTATATGACAAGCTCTCCTGTTAAATCATTTTCGCCAAACGGCTACGGCTTATTTGATATGGCAGGCAATGTATGGGAAATGGTCGCAGATGAATATGAGAGAGACTACTATGCAAGAAGTCCAATCGAATCACCTAAGGGAGGAATAGGTCAATCAATCGTTGAAAAAGGAGATGGCCCTATTGTTTTCCAGAGAATCATCCGTGGAGGATCTTTCCTATGCAGTGAAGGATACTGTACAGGGTACAGGGTCGGCGCCAGACAACTCAGTGATGATATTAGTGCTTCCTATCATACCGGGTTCCGTTGTGTTCTTGATATAGAATCTGGTAATTAGTTCAGGCCACACAAAAATAATCAACACCTTCACAAAATCCTGAACTAATAGCCAATTCACGGATAATTTCACGTGCACCTGGACGTGCTACTGCACTAATGAGCATTGAAGATCCAGATCTAAGGGATGAATAGCCAAAGACTTCGACTCCATGAATAAATTCTCCTATCCTCCGCTCATTAATCTCATAAAAACGATTCACTGAAATTCCCTCAGAAGTAAAATCATTAGCAATTCTTTTCCCTATCGGTCCCGCTCCAGCAATCTCAATCCCATTATCAATTGCCAATTTTAATTTAGAAATATAATGGGCCTTTGCCTGAGAAAATCGATTTAAAGAATATCGGTCAGAACTGCGCGTTAAACGAGTCGGCGAATCATACCAATCAAAAAGGACTTCGGGAATGTTTATTAATTTCATCCCCTCATCCAAAAAACGAAGCCAAAGATCATAATCTTCAGCCCATTCAGGATCAGTAAATCCACCTATCATATCCAAAGATGATGAACGAACCATACTCGAAGGATTGGCAATCGGGCTGTCAATGAACCTCTGAGACGCAAGAGACTCGACATCATTGAGCCCGTTCAGCCAAGAAACATATGCAGAAAACCCTCTACCAGGATCAGTTCTTGGAGCATTCATTAATCGGACCGAGGTCCCACAACCTGAAAGAGATCGATTGGCATCCAATGCTTCTACCTGTGTCTTTATCCTGTTTGGATGTGACATATCATCAGCATCCATTCTAGCAATGAATGATCCACTGGCCATTCGCCTTCCCTTCTCTATTGCACTTGATACACCAACATTTTCATCACATTGAATGAAAGAAGCACGCGGATCGGAACTCACAAGCGAATTAGAAATCTCGGCACTTCCATCTGTTGAGCCATCATCAATAATGATCAATTCTAGATCTTTGTATGTCTGATTCAGGCAACTTTTCGCAGCACTGTATAGAGTTTTATCTGCATTATATACAGGAAGAATAACAGAAACACGTGGCATAAGATCAATTATTCAAAGCGCGTGATTCAACTGTTATTTCATCTCCCTTTCTAAACAGATCAATAATCAAAGGGGAACAACACACCTCACAGTCATAATCAAGCTCTGCCGGTATTTCTGAGAAAGGAGGAGAGACAATTTCGAAAACCTCAAAACAAGTTGGGCAGAGTATTTTAATTAAGTTCATACCTAGTAAGAAAAATCAGGAAGGTTCATTATTTTAATTTTTCTCTGATACTCAAAATATGGTAAAAGGATATAATGAGGGTTCTTATCTTTCCTGAGAAAAACTATCAGACGCTCAAGATCAATTAATTTCATTGCAGTGCATCCAGTCGTTCTTCTTCCGGGGCCTCTTTGAACATGGAAAAAAATCGCGCTGCCGTATCCCGGCTTTGGAGGATCACTATTATGACGAATCTCAATGAGCCATTTGTATGCCGGGTCACCGAGCCGCATCCGCTGAGATTGAAACCAAACAGGCACCTCATCACGGGAGCCTATCCTTACATGCTTGTTATAAAGAGGGTTCTTCGGATCATCAATCCAAGCATCTAATTTGGTAATTTTGTGGTAAGGATACTTAGATTTATTAAGTAATGATTCAGATTCTCCATAAATCTTACCAATCTTGAAAATTCCAGCAGGAGCGCATCCGTCACCTTCCTTTTTAATTTTTTTTTCAGTTTCAGTGAAAACTCCTCTGCCCCAGGCAAGACCTTTAGAACCCAACATTACAGGAATAGATTTCTTCAATTTTGGCCTCCATGATTTACGACCTTCACGAATAAAACACATCAACTTACCCTCAGAACTATCCCATCCATCTGTGACAACAACAACGAGTTGTCCAACACCGTTCAGAATATGTTTATGCGAAATCGATTCACCCGCGGCATTAAAAGATGAAAACGATCCTGCTAAAATCAATGCATAAAAGAACCTTACCATTTATTTTGCGAACATCATCGGAGCCCTTGTAGTAATTTTGTATGAATTCCTCCAAATTCTCCATTACTCAGAACAATAATCACATCGTTAGGCTCAGTGAGCGGTATTAATTTTTCTACTATGTCATCAGAATCTGAACCCTGAAAAGCTATCTTCCCTTTTGTTCGTAGACCTTCAATTACTGAATCAATGTTTAGCAATTCACCTGAAGGAACCTTTTCTGGATCGAGAACTTCACTGATGAAAATACCGTCCGCCTTTGATAAAGCGGATTCTAGATGATCCTGCATTAAATTTCTCCGACTGGTATTGGAGCGCGGTTCAAAGAGTGCCCAGATCCGAGAACCTTCATATCTTTGACGGATAGCATCAATCGTCGATCCTATCGCTGTGGGATGGTGACCGAAGTCATCGATGATCTTTACTCCTGATTCCTCTCCTCTGAACTCCTGTCTACGTGCAACTCCAGAAAAATTAGCCAGAGCTTCTGCAATTTCGGATTTCTCTAGACCAACAAATAATGAAGCGCTCACTGCCATGGCCGCGTTACGGACGTTAAACTCACCATCCATAGGAATCTCATATTTAAAACCATTTAAAGTGAAAGATGACCATCCTGAACGAAAGGTAATGTTATCAAGACAATGTTCACATTGACCGTTCACTCCAACTTTAATGACTGGTGCAGGACAATCGACAGTGACATCAACAGCATCTGAATCGTCCCCATTAACAAAAACAACACCGTTCCCAGGAACGATATTCAACATCCTTTTAAAGCTCAATTTAATATCATCAATATCATCAAAAATATCTGCATGATCAAATTCAATGTTATTTACAATAACAACTTCAGGTAAATAATGAACGAACTTTGAACGCTTATCAAAAAATGCAGTATCGTATTCATCACCCTCAAGGACAAAAAAGTCAGAATCAGTAAACTTTCCTCCTTGCCCAAGATCCAAAGGGATCCCTCCAATCATATGACTAGGGTCATGTCCATTAAACTTTAAGATATGAGCCACCATAGAAGATGTTGTTGTCTTCCCGTGTGTACCTGTAACAACAATGTTCCTTTTACCCTGAAGGAACTCATTCTTGATCAATTCCGGGAGTGAAGTATAGGCAAGTTTGCTATCGAGGACCTCCTCCAACTCAACATTGCCACGGCTCATAGCATTACCAATAATAACTAAACTAACTCCTTCAGGAATATTACCCATAGTTATCGAAATCCCTTTATCTGCAAGAAAATCAGACATTGGCGGATAAACGTTCTGGTCTGACCCGGTCACCGTATATCCACGATCCTTCATGGCCGCAGCAACTGCTCCCATGGCAGTGCCGCAAATCCCTATGAAATGAAAATGACGATGACTTTGATCAGTTGGCATCATTCTTAATATTTCACTAGCATCAGTCTGAAAGTCAAACTTGCAACTTCTATCATCATGCCCCGAAACTACTTCTATGCATATCAATAGTATTCATAAGCAAATACCATTCACGACCAAGGACGGATCAACTATTCTCAGTATTTTAGATCAGAGCAATGCCCCTGTAAGGAATCAAAGTCTGGCCGAGGCAAGACTTCCTGCAAAAGGATCCACTCAAAGACACTATCATAAAGAAAGTGAAGAATTTTATTTCTTGTTGGAAGGAAAAGCAAAAATGGAAATTGACGGTACATTCAAAAAAGTATCATCAGGTGATGCCATTTTAATTCCAGCAGGATCATGGCACCAAATAACAGCAGCTGGAGACGGTCCAATTCACTTACTCTGCTGCTGCTCCCCTCCCTATTCTCATGAAGACACTTATTTTGAATGATTATGAGCTGGTTTCCTTTTTATCAACCAGCATTACTCTGAGAGGAATTCTCGTAAGCATATTACCATCCGCACTCACATCTATTGAAAACTGACCAATACTGTCAAAATGAAGACGCTGAATATTAATGACAAGGTTACGAGTGAGGAAATATGCATCCTGGGGAAGTTGTACCGTTATCCTTGATTGAATGGATGGCATCTTGGGCTTGCCATCATCATCTATGAAATTAATAGCGATCTCATGATCACCCTCATCTCCTGGCTTAAAACAAATTCTAAGAGCTATTGCACACTGAGGATGAACAACGGGCAAGTGAGTTGAACAAATTGTATCAAAGGTACCAATGATACAAAGCTTGTGATTATAATCATGTGCAGAATCGCAAAGAGTAGCAACTTGAACTTCCATGGGTCGTATCTGAAATGATTAACGGTTTATCTTTTCTTTCGAAAGGGATTAAATATTCTGCGAAATGGACTTTCAGACCGTACGGATTGATTACTCTCGGCCTGCTGATCATCCCCAGGTTTTGGTAATTCAAACGATGAAGCGACTGCCGTTTTTGAATATCCCTTCAATTCACCCCTCTCGTTTTTTAACTTGTACAAAGCATTGAAAAATTCACCAACCATTGGAGCCGATTTATTGCTACCCGAAATTTCTTCACCGGGATTCCCTTCGCATATCGCAGCGAAAGCAAACCTTGGATTCTCTGCAGGTACAAAACCTGCAAACCAAGAAATTAGTAAATCCTCTCCATTTTGAACCCACTGACCAGTCCCGGTCTTCCCTGCCATAGTAACATGATCATTCCTTGCTCTTTTAGCAGTACCTGCACTGGCATTAACAACATCAACCATCCCCTGACGAACTAACCATAAATTCTTTAAGTCTAGATTTAACGCATTCCGTTCTTCAGGATCAAAGGACTTCGTTACGTTATTATTAAGATCCTGAACCTGCAAAACCAGCCGAGGCTTGGGAACGACATAACCATTACCTACGCCAGCCATCATTTGAGCCACTTGGAGAGGAGTTGCAAGAACATATCCCTGACCGATTGAGGCATGAGCAACATACCCACCAGTAAACGCATGGCCATACTTTTCGCGCAATATAATATCTGTTGGTATAAACCCATCCTCTTCAGCATTTAAAGGAATGCCCGTCTTCGCTCCAAACCCAAAGCGATGCGCCATTGAAGCAATTTCATCTCCACCAGCATACCCACCAACAACATAAAACCATGTATTACAGGAACGCATAATGGCATTCATAATATTAAGCTTTCCTTCTTTATTCTTACTCCAATTACGAAAAATTCTATCTCCTATCTGAAGTGATTTAGGACATTCAATCAGTGTCTCCTGGTCCACCACTCCACTTTCCAAAGCCGCAAAAGCTACGGCGATTTTAAATGTGGAGGCAGGAGGATATTGCCCCCTAAAAGCTCGCGGAAAAAGAGGAAGATTAGGATCTTGTTGAAGGGCTTTGAATTGCTTACTGCTAATCGAAGGAACCCAAACATTAATGTCATAGGTCGGCCTTGAGGCCATAGCATAAATGTCGCCAGTATGACAATCCATAACAACAAAAGCCCCCCTTTCCGTGTGGCTTTCCAGAGATTTCTCAGCAAGGCTCTGCATTTCAAGATCAATACTGGTTACTACATTATTCCCCGGAACTGGCCGAGCAACCATCTCTTCGGCTAGCTTTGCTCCGTTCGTATCAAATAGATAATTTATTCTTCCAGCCGAGCCTTGTAGATGATCATCGAAAGTCATTTCTAATCCTTCCCTCCCCTCCGTAATTGGCCAAAGTAATTCACCCGGGGCAACAGGACCGGTAGGTGCTTTTGCCTTTTTCCCAACATAGCCAATCAAATGGCATGCTATTCCATGACCAGGGTAATAGCGCTGATATGTTGGAAAAAGCTCCAGACCAGGCTTAGGGTTCTTTTTAAAAGCCTGTTTTTCTTCATCCGTTAGTATTGTAGAAAAAGGCAAAGGCAACCATCTCCTGTCCTTGTAATGGCTCAGAATTCGCTCATCAGATATAGATAAATCTCGTCTCAGTAAAGATGAAACAAAATCAATACGCTCATTAGCATAATTGATTATATTCTCGTCACTGCGATCTTCAAGATAAGGAAATTTTAACGAAACAAAATAACCTAACTTGTTTTGAGCAAGTGATTCTCCGTTCCTATCAGTTATCTGACCTCTTGGTGCAGGAACTTTCAAAGTGAGGGTCCGTGCTTCTGTTTTAGTTTCCCATGCAGCTTTGATATTAGATTTTTTCTTATCAACATTAGCTAAATCTAGCTCATTGAGGGGGGGGAGAGGCGGTAGTTCAAATTTCTTGGGCGGAGCTTCCTTTTCCTTATCTTCTTTATTCCCTTGATCATCATCAGTCGTAACACCATTCTTTTCTCCATCTTCTTTTTCTTTGTTCAAAGGCAAGGCCCTTAAAGGCTTCTCCTCAGACTCAGGATCATCATCAGTCGTAACCCCATTCTTTCCTCCATCTTCTTTTTCTTTGTTCAAAGGCAAAGCCCTTAAAGGCTTCTCCTCAGATTCAGGATCATCAAGCACAAGAGGTAACGCACGAAGGGCCTTCCTGTTTTCATTAGTATTATTATTTAATGGTTTAACAGGTAATGCCTTTGGTATAACTTCAGGTTTCGGAGCTGAAGGATCAGAGGACAACTTTTGATCCTCCTCTGCCTGAATAAATAAAGGAAAGAGAAAAACAAAAATCAAAGAACTGATAAAATTCACTTCTTTACTGTAGTTACTGATTAAAAAATTCAATTGTTCTAAGGTCTGCCCTCGACGTATCCGCGTCAAGAATCATCGGAGCGTAGGGCGATTTAACATAAATATTCAATGATCTGTTCTGCCATTTTAGGGCTGATACCTTTTATTTCGGCAATTTCTTTTAGTTTCGCTTTCTTAATACGGACAACAGAACCGAATTTTTTCAGTAATTTTTTTTTGCGAACCTCACTAAGACCAGGACAATCATCCAGTACACTCTCTTCAATCCTACGCTTCATAAGTAACTGGTGATATGAATTAGCAAAACGATGAGCTTCATCGCGTATTCTTTGGAGCATCTTTAATGCCCCATTTTCATGAGGAATACGAAGAGGAGCAATAGCACCTGGCCTGTAAATTTCTTCGTTTTTCTTAGCAAGGCCAATAATTGGAAGGTCCTCAAGGCCCAGTTTCTTCAGCTCTTTAAGGGCGCTTGAAAGCTGGCCTCGCCCTCCATCCACAATAACCAAATCAGGAAGCTTGATCCGAGAACTTGTTCTACTCAAACGCTTCACAACCTCTGAGGGACGTTCTTGCGTCAATTCTACAGATTCTTTATCAATACTCTTTTTAGCCTCTAAAAGAATTCTTGAATATCTACGCCTCACCACCTCAGCCATACTAGAAAAGTCATCTTGGCTCTTAACTGTTTTGATACGGTAGCGACGATAATTTGAATTATCAGGGACACCTTTTTCAAATCTCACCATAGATGCAACAATGTGATTTGATGAAATGTTTGAAATATCAAAACACTCCATCGTGATCGGAGTCACCTCCATGCCAAGCAACGATCTTAACTCCTGTATGTCTGCAATAGGGTTAATGTTAACTCCAGGAATTCCTCTACCCCTTGTGAATCTCCTTGTGGGCTGAAGAATTTTTTTTAAGCTATCAATCATATCTCGAAAATTTGCCGCTAGCTCATATTCTCTATTAGAAGACGCTTCATTCATCTGACGCTCAATTTCAGAAATTCTATCACGCCACCCTCCTTCTAGAAAACGACAAGCCTCTTCAATATTGTTTTTATATTCCTCAGGACTGACCTTACCTATGCAGGGTGCCGCACAATTACGAATGACATCATCATTGCAATGCTTATAATCGGACTCTCCTGGACATTTAGAACGGCAAGCCCTAAGACTGAATTGTTTATTAATCCAATGAAAGGTGAAGCGTAATGCTCCTGAATGAGGGAAAGGACCAAAATAGCGTGACCCATCCTCTTTTCGAACCCTCACCAATTGAAACCTCGGTAAGGGATCCGAAAGATTCACCTTTAACATCATGAATCTTTTATCATCGCGGAAAACCACGTTGTATTTTGGGCGATACTCTTTAATTAATTTACCCTCAAGGAGCAGAGCCTCAGTTTCATTTTTCACTGCATGAAGATCAAAATCCCAAATGCTATCAATCAGCGCCCTTGTCTTAATGTCAGCCCTAAGTTTCCTGGATGGAGTAAAATAACTGGAAAGCCTCTTCCTTAAATCCTTAGCTTTACCAACATAAATTACTCGCCCAAGTCGGTCCAGCATAAGATAAATACCAGGCTTATGAGGTACTTCTTGAAGCTTACTCATAAGATTAATAGGCGAAATTTGAAAGTCAGCGGACATGGTAAACGTATTCTATTTATCGAATTAAATGTAAGAAATCCACTAAAAGACAAATTCTTAATATAAGGAGGAATTGAAAAACATTAAGAAAAGAGGCATCTTTAATCAATAATTACCTGAATTATACAACATTCTCAAAATGTTTATCCTTATCCGAATCAGCCTTGTGATCCTATTAATAATAGGATCAGCAAGTGGTCAGAACTCAGTTCAAGCCAACGCATCGACCCCAAGTGATGACCTTACTCTACTGGAACTTGTTAAGGAGACCGGATTTCTGGCATGGCCCCTAGCTGCACTTTCTATAGCCGCCGTTTTCTTGATCATTTTCTACACTCTCACGGTTAGGAGAGGAGCCGTGGTAAGTAGTCGTTTTATGCGATCTGCAGATTCTTTGATCCGCAAGCAGGACTATCTCGGACTACTCTCTGTATGCAACCGCCAAGATCAATGCATTTCTCGAATTACTTCGAAGACTTTAAAATTTGCCACAAAAAACCCGTTAGCTAGTTTTGAAGAAGTTCGAGAGGTAACAGAATCAGAAGGGTCACGTCAAGCAAGCCTACTTCATCAACGTATTCAATACTTAGCAGACATTGGTGCAATCGCACCAATGGTAGGACTCTTAGGAACCGTAATAGGCATGATCAAAGCTTTCCGGGAAATAGCACAACATAGTTTTGTCGGCTCTAAACAAACTGGTCTTGCTAGTGGTGTCTCAGAAGCTCTACTGACCACGGCAGGGGGACTATGTATAGGGATTCCTGCCCTCATTTTTTATTCAATGTTCAGGGGTCGGGTACAAGGTCTGGTTGCAGAACTAGAGGCCGCTTCAACACACATAATGGCACTCCTAGCAGCACAATATAAAAGAGCCAGTGGAAGCAGATCAAGGACAGTAAAATATGATACTGTTGACAGACCTGCAGACATTCGTGGAGTCTAAGGAAAACAATCAGTTAATAAAGGAAAATGAAATTCCAATCACAGTTCGGCTCAGAGCGCACGGGAATTCAATTGGCTCCTATGATTGATATCGTTTTTTTACTCCTCATTTTCTTCATAGTACTATGGAATTATGCACGATTCGAAACAGAAATAGACATCAGCGTTCCAGCTGCCACTTCCGGTGAAACTCCAAAAAGAACAATCGGAGAGATTGTTGTTAATGTTCACAAAGATGGAAAAATGGTTATTGAAGGCGTGAGTAAATCAGAACCAGAATTACTAAAAATGTTTAATGATATTGTTGCAGCATATCCTGACCAGGCACTAATATTGCGTGGTGACCGTGAAGCTTCCTTCGACCATATCGTTAAAGTCTTAAATGTTTGCAAACAAGCAAACATATGGAATATCTCTTTTGCCACTGCTCCACCTGAAGAAGCTAATAATTCGCCTCAATGAGCATCATTA
>Ga0315329_10000104_pt1 | contig 32075 bp, 43 predicted proteins | sample M150032315metaG_FD_203459 | JGI IMG/M metagenome (GOLD analysis project Ga0315329, IMG submission 203459) | Ammonia-oxidizing marine archaeal communities from Monterey Bay, California, United States - M1 500m 32315 | ecosystem: Environmental > Aquatic > Marine > Coastal | place: USA: California...
TAGTTGCAACAGATGTTGCATCAAGAGGAATAGATGTTCCAAGAGTAGAGTTAGTAGTTAATTACGATGTACCAAATCAAGAAATGGCATATTTTCATAGAATAGGAAGAACAGCAAGAGCAGGAGCGCAAGGTAGAGCAATTACATTTGTATCATATTCATCAGTGGGAGATTGGAGTATAATTAAACGTCAAATCAAAGTACCATTAAGAGACTTAAATCAAGAAATGAATATTGAGATTTCAATTCCAGACCCATTAAAAAGACAATCATCATCAAGAAGATATGGTGGGGGTGGCGGATCAAGATCAAATTATTCTAGAGGTGGCGGTTACGGTAGAGGTGGCGGTTACGGTAGAGGTGGCGGTTACGGTAGAAACTCTAGAGATGACAGAGGAAGTAAAAGAAGGGATAGCGGCGGCGATGGTAAAAATAGCTACGGCGGACGCAGTAGATGGTAATATTACAAAAATTTAAAGACAAGAACACATTAATTAATTCAAGGTAAAAGAATGCATAAAGGATTCATTTTATTAAATTGTGATCTAGGAGCAGAAGAATATATCGTAGATCAATTAAAACAAATGTCAATAATTGCTAATGCGTACTTGACTTTTGGAGCATATGATGTAATTGCCGAAATTGAAACAGAAAACCAAGAAGGGTTTGAAAAAGTAGTAGCAACTATCAGAAAACTATCAAGAGTAGTAAGTACAATGACATTAAATGTCATTGATACGAGTAAATAGCCAAAAATTATTTTTTATCTAATTTCTTCTGTAATTTGGAATTCTCTTTTTCCAAAGTTTTTACTTTTTTCACTACTTTTTTTAATTCAATATTCATTGTTTTCAAGTCCTTTTCTACTTTTAACAAATTAGTTAATGAGCGAGTAACTTTTTTGGTAGGAACATCATTTGTGGAGGACAATTTTTCTTTCAATTCTTTTTTTACTTTTAAAGTTCTTTTTAGATCTTTCTACCAAAAATACACATATTATGTCTCTTGTTCATCATCATGTCCCAATTCTTTTAGAACTTTATAGTATGCATCAGGATCAATTTCTTTTAATTGTACTATTATATCAAAAAAACTTTTTTCAACATCTTCAGTCATTAATTTTTCAGTTTATTATTCACGTAAAATGATTACGGTATTTTCACAGTAGATACAATAAAGTCATAAGTTGGAGATTTAGGTATACTTAATCTAAATTACCTTCATAAGGTGACTAAAATTTAAGGAAATACAGATAGAATCACATTAGGAATATTTTTTGGAATTCAAAATAAAAAGATCTTTTCGGGCATGATTTTTGATTAAAATGTTAAAATAATCAATTAAAGAGTAAAACTAATTCCAAAATCCAAAGATAACAAGGGTATAATTGTTATATGAGGAAATCAGGATTGTTTCAAATTGCAGAAAATTGAATATGAAGGAACAGTTTGGGTACTAAATTACAATAATCCAGAACCACTATTAGATCATGCAATTCACATGTTAGAAAGACATGGAGTAAAACGTGAAGATATGGAAATTACAGAAACACCAAAAGCCAAAGTAGGGGCAATTGTTGTTGAAATATGGCCTTATGAATTAGTTGTAGCCAGAGTGAGAACAACTAGAAATGATTCATTTATCAGCGGTACTGAATTTAATATTGAATTAAAATTAGATGAAAATGGAAATTACGTAGATTACCTTTGAAGAAAAAGAAAATTCAAAATATCATTATTTTGGCTATTGCTATTTTAATAATTGGTTCAATTATTGCATATAATTATTCAACAGATATTACAAAACAAAAAGGATTGCAGTTTGGAAATGAATTAAGTCAAATTGAAAGCAGTATTTCAGACATACAAGGAAAATTCTATTCTGAAAAAACAAAATGGATTGAAGGAGATATTTCAAAAGAGGAATTGTTAAAATTTTATGAAATGCATGTAAACAATTTTAGAGAAACAATTTCAAAGTATGATGAATTAACACCACCAGATGTATTCCAAAGTTCAGTAGCGTTATTAAAAATCTCAGCAGAAACTCAACTAGAAAGTGATTTACAATTTATTGAATGGGTAAAAACAGGAGATGAATCAGCAAAAATTAGATCAGATACTTTATTCCAAGAATCATATGAATATCAAAATTTAGGATTAGTTGAATTTCAAACAGCAAAAATAGGCATAAAACATTATGTCGGAGGAGAAAAATTTGAAGAACCACAAGGGGTTTCACCACAAAAAGTAGTTCAAGTATCAGAAAAAATGAAAGAAAAATGTAATGAACAATTTAGAAATGAATCAGGTGAATTTGATTCTAATGAGATAGAAATTGAATGGTTCAATTGTGACAATAAAGCAGAAGAGTGGAAAATAGAGCATTTACCATAAATAAAAAATATGAAAACTATAGTAATTCAGATTTTTCTAACAAATTCAAAACAGAATAAAGTTCTTCTAATAAATTAGATTTTTCAAGAATAGTAGGTTTTGAAAATTTTACAGGAAAAGTCATAGTTAACATATCTTGATCGGTATGAGAAATACCAATAAAATGAGAAGCATTATTTATTTCAGAAAGAAAGACATCCCATTTTTGTAAATGAATAGATACACGAGAAATATTCTTTTTTACTTCATGAAGAGTAGTGTTCAAATCAGTATCAAATAATTTGAATTTAACAAGAGGAATCATTATCATACCACCCAAGACTTCATCATGATTTTTTATTTTAGACAAAATAATATCTTCAGGATTTTTTGCTGCAGAAAGATCACCATAATCAGGATCAAAATAGCCAGCAACCAATTTTTTAGAATCAAATATACGAAAATATCCATCTTCAAATTCTAATTTCCAAGATACCAAGAAATTATTCATGAATAACTAATTACTAAACTTTTATTCACAAATATGATTTTCATAAATTTTTAGGCACAAAATAGATAATATTTTTTAATTTTCACTTTCAAGTAAATTTAATGCTTTTTGTAAAGATGCTTCAAGTTCATTAATTCTTTTTCTGAGTTCTATGTTTTCATCTCTTAAAGAATCTCTCTCCTTAGTGAGTATTTCATTAAGATCCATAATAAAATAAAAAATAATACACTATTTTTATATTACAACTCAATACAGGCACAAAAATTAAATTTTATATTACAAAGTATGAGAGTTTACTAATTTTTCATCCAATAACTTAACTTCAAAAATATCTTTTAAAAAATATTTTTGCTTTGAATGGCTTGTACAAAGTAATACAGAAGATTTAGAATCTCCGACATTATACACGGTAAGATTAATGGGTTTATTATTACAACATATACGACTAACCTCAATTCCAGTTACCTGTTTTGCCATTTCAAGCCAGATTAATTTTTGAATTTTATTAAGATGTCGTATAGATTGTAAAGCTAAAGTTTGTTTCTTAATCTGTCTCAACATTTTTCTTATTTCTGGAGAAAGATGTTCTAACAATATTCAGAATAAAATTATCATTTACATAAGTTTATCATATTTTAAAAAAGATAATTAAATAAACTAGGAATTAAAGTAAAAATATGTCAATATCAAAAGAAAATAAAGAATTCATCGACAATTTAATTGAATATTATATTAGTGAATCTGAATCGTATAAACAAATTGCAGAAAATTTTCTTCCAGAAGTAGAATCAATTCCAGACACTGCATTTGGCATAATTACTGGATGCGTGTATTCAGGATTTCTACAAGCATATCAAAATCAACAACAAAGCCCCAGTCTAGAGGATATGGATGAATTTAATCAAATAATTAAAAAAAAGGCACTATTAATTAAAAAATCAATTTCAGAATTAACGAAAATAAATACAGAAATCAAAGAAAAATCAAATTAAAACTAGAATTTAAATTAAAATTAGGCATAAATTTTACGTAAATATAAAGAAATAACATTAAGAAATCAAAATTGGAAATATTTAAAAAAATCAGTACAGTTTAATTTGAATTATAAAAAAATAATATCATGAATATTGATGGCAGTAAGATCATTTTTGGTTTAGGAGTATCATCAGCTGTTGCAACTGCAGTCATGGCATTATATTTCTCGATTCGTTAAAGATAAATCATGAAGATAATGCCATAAAATATTGTCAGCAATAAATGAGTTTAAAATTACACAAATTCTAGATAATGGTCAAATGATACAATTAACATTAATTGAAAATGTTTCTACAGAACCAATTTCACAAAAACAAATGATCATAGAAAATGTTTCTAAAAAATTAGATTCCGAAACAAAAGAGCAAGTAATGCCATTGTTAGAAGCAATTTTACAAGCACAGCCAACTGTGAATATTAAATCATATCAACAAACACAAATTACAATAGCAATGCCAAAATCAAGATACGATGGTATGGGCAGACCACAAGTCGGTAATACAATAGAAGTTAACTTAAAAAAAATCTAAAGTTTTGAATTTACTTCATCTAAAGTATGTAATGCTAATGAACAAGTAAAATTTTTACAAATAAAAACAGACGTTTTATCTTCAAAAGATTTACCAGTAAAGAAAGGATATTCAGAGAGATTCTTTAACTGATCAGAATTTTGAATGGTTACCATAAAAGAATTAGGTAAATAATTTGTAAACAGTGATTTACAGAGTTCAGAGTTTTCAGAATTAATAACAGTAATTTCAATAGGCTTTTCTAAATACAAAGAAAGGGTATTCAACAAATATCCAAATCCAAATGGATTTTCAGCAGCAATTTGTGCCTGAGATTCCATTATTTTCATTGCAATATCAAGAAAATGCTGTTCTTGAGATAAATGATATAATCGCAACATTACAAAAGAAGAAACAGAATTTCCAGAAGGTAAGGATAAATCATAATTGCTCTTTGGACGAATAATTAATTTCTCATGATCATCAGAAGTCATAAAGAAACTATTATTTTCTGAATCCCAGAAATGATCAATTAAGTGATGACCCAATTTTAATGCAAGTTTAAGATATTTGGAATTGGGTTCAATTTCAAATACATCCAATAATGCATTAACAAAATAAGAATAATCTTCAAGATACCCATTAATTTTTGCAGTACCATTTTTGTAAGTTCTTAATAGATTATCATCAACAAACAAATTTTTTTCTATAAAAGAAATACAATTTTTAGCAGCGTCAAGATATCTGCCATCGTTTGTAACACGATAACCTTTTGCAAAAGCAGTTATCATTAATGAATTCCATGAAACTAAAACTTTGTCATCTAATCCAGGGGAAATTCTTTTTGATCTTACTTCCAATAATTTTGTTGAACATGAATTTATAATCTCATGTACTTTTTGTTCTGAAATTCCAAAATTAAATGCAACAGTAGAAGGATTAAGATTATTGCAAAGAATACTATTTCCCTCCCAATTTCCACCATCAGTTACATCAAAATAAAGACAAAATATATCAGCATCACTTCCAAGAATTTCTTTAATTTCTTGTTTAGTCCAAACATAAAATTTACCCTCTACACCTTCAGAATCTGCATCATATGCAGAATAGAATCCACCTTCAGAAGAAGTCATTTCACGTAAAACAAAATCAAGTGTTTTTTGTAAAACATCAAGATAGAATGGATCTTTAGTAATTTGATATGCTTCACAGTAGTTTACAGGCATGAGAGCATTATCATAAAGCATTTTTTCAAAATGAGGAACTAACCATTTTGTATCAGTTGAATATCTATGAAATCCACCTCCAATTTGATCAAAGATACCACCTTTTGCCATTTTGTTTAAAGTTTTTAATGCAAATTCATTGAATTTTGGTAAATTAGCCATCTTGGCATATCTAAACAAAAATGAAATGTTTGCAGCGTTTGGAAATTTAGGAGCGGACCCAAATCCACCATATGTAGGATCACCTAATTGAAATAAATTCATTGCAGCTTCATCAAGTAAAGTTTGTTCTAATTTTGTAGGAACGGTAATTTTTTCTGTTTTATGTAATGCGTGAATAAAACTTTCTGCAGATTTTTCAATGTCTTTTGGTTTTTCTTTCCATGCTTGTGCCAATTGTCTACATATACTTCCAAACCCAGGTCTACCATAGGAATCCAATACAGGAAAATAAGTTCCAACATAGAAGGGTTTTTGATCAGGAGTAAGAAAAACGCTTAAAGGCCAACCACCTTGGCCCGTTGTAATTTGACAAGCCTTTTGATAAATATCATCGATATCAGGGCGTTCTTCTCTGTCAACTTTTATGTTTACAAAATTTTCATTCATAAATTCAGCAACATCATTATTTTCGAATGATTCATGTGCCATCACATGACACCAATGACATGCACTATAGCCGACACTCAAAAAAATTGGTTTATTTTCATCTTTAGCTTTTTGTAATGCTTCATCATTCCATCCATACCAGTTAACAGGATTTTCTGCATGTTGAAGCAAGTAAGGACTAGTTTCATGAATTAAGTTATTTTCAACCATAACTAATCATAGATTTTAAAATATTTGTACCTAGATATAAAAATAATTACCAAATTCCCTTACCTTCAGTCAATTCATAAATTCTAACATTAATTTTTTTAAGAAATTTTGTTTTTGTTTTATTAGCCTTTTTATCATGACTGTAATCCTTTTTTTCAAGTAATTCTTGTAATCTGGCTAATTGTTCTAAAGATAATTTATCAAATTCATGTTTGGATGAAGAAAGTAAAGTTAGTAATTTAACTCGTTCACGATCTTCAGGTGTGATATCAGCCATACTCTTGATTACAGCATTTTAAAAATAAATCTTATCTTAACTATACGATTTAGGGATAAAATCAAAACAGTATGTTAAAATTCAATGAAAAATTTTTTGAATTATGGAAAAAATGCGTGCAATGGTACTATCAGAATGTGCCAAAATTGAAACAAACCCTTTGAAATCAACCAATATAGATAAACATCAAATTGAAAGACCAAATGAAATTTTACTGAAAATAGAAGCCTGTGGTGTTTGTCATTCACAACTTCATGGAATTGAAGGAGACTGGAAACATATAGGAATTCCAGCATCATTACCAATTGTTCCAGGGCATGAAGTTGTTGGAGAAATAGTTGAGATAGGAAAAGATGTCACTAAATTTAAAATTGGAGATAGAGCAGGAATAACTCCATTATTAGAAGCATGTAAAAAATGCCAATATTGTGATGAAGGAAAAGAGTATCTTTGCGAATCATCAAAAATCACAGGAGAGACATTGAAAGGAGGATACTCAGAATACATTACAGTTACAGAAGAGTTTGCCACAAAGGTTCCAGACGGTATGAAATCAGAATATGCAGCACCATTATTTTGTGCAGGAATAACAGCATACAAAGCAGTTAAAGCTGCAGAGCCAAAAATAAATAAAAAAATAGGAATATTTGGAATTGGAGGAGTAGGTCACATGGCAGTTCAATTTGCCAAAATAGAAAAATGCAAAGTCATTGCATTCTCAAGAACACAAAATCATCTAGATGTTGCAAAAAGATTAGGTGCAATGGACACAATGATATTTTCTAAAGAGCAAGAAGAATTTTTAAGTAAATTAAAAGAAAGACATGGGTTGCTAGATGCAGCAATCGTATTTGCTCCAGCAGATATTGTTACAGATACTGCAATAAAATCAGTAAAGAAAGGAGGAATTATCGTAATTGCAACAGTGGGCGAAAATCCGGAATTTAGTGCATTTGAAGAAAAAACAATTAGAGGCACATTGATAGGATCAACAAAAGACATGGAGGAAGTAATCAAGATATGTAATGAAAATAATATTGAAGTAATTTATGAAACATTTCCTCTAGAGAAAGCAAATGAGGCATTACAAAAATTAAAAGATTCAAAAATAGAGGCACGTGCAGTTTTGGTTCCACAGATTTAGAGGTAAAATTAGGAAAACAAAATGAATTGTAAAAGATGCCATCATACAGATGAAGTTCACATTCCAGATGAAAAAAGTGATTTTATGATAAAATTAGGAAAATGTAAAATTCCAACTTGTACATGTAACCAATTTATCAATCCAATAGAAGAGATTGATGAAGATTTATTGTAACAATTCTCAGCATACTAATTTTTTTAGATTATTCCTAAATCGCTTAATTCTTTGTGTATTTCGGAATCAACTCTAGCACCGGAACCACATTTACTACACATGCCTGTTTCATTTGGATCCTCAGACAGTTTTTTCTCACATTCAACACATTTGTTAATACCTTTTTTGAATCCCATATTCCTTAACAAATTACACGAGTTTTATGTATTTTGTATTAATCAAAATGTTGTTGTAATAATTCATATACGAAAAAACAATAGAAGAATCATGGATAAACACAAACCATCAGATGAAATGATCAAAGATTTGGATAATTTATTATCAAAATTAAACGCCATGGAAATTGTTGCATCAGATGATCATCAAAAAAATTCAGTTAAAATCATGAGAGCATTAGTAGAAGGACAAATGCATTCAATTAATGAATTTCAACATTTGAAAAAAGCAATCGATTTGGTAACATTACAATTATTTGATGTACAAAACAAAGTTAAGAATTAAGTCTAGTGTCGCTTAATCCACAACCAGTACAACGATAAAGATTAGATTTTTCAAGAGTTTTTTCTAAATTCATTTCAGAACCACAGCATGCACAAATTATCTTATCAGAATTTATATCAGGTTCCTCTGAAACTCTTACAACATAATCAGGTTTAGATTCAATCATGTCATCAGAATTACAATGTGGTTTGTATTGAGATAATATCTTTTGAATTACATTCATTCTTTTTCCATTACTAGATTCAAACAGCGGCAAAATAGCAAGATACAAAGATTGTTCAGAGCCAGATTGTTCAAGCCAGCATTTGAATTTACCATGATTAGTAAAGAAGGATTTATCATCAGTTTTTTGACAATCGCCAACATAAATTATATCAAATTTATCCTTGTTTCGAGATAAGATCAAATAAACTAATTTTTCCATTGGAGGACCCCATTCAGTAATAGGTATAGGTCCAAGAAACTCATATTGAAGAATTTGAATGCTCAATGAATGTATTTCAAAGTACTTTCTTTTCTTTTTATCGGAAAAATGAGTCTAGGGTTAAAGATCTAAAAGACAAATTCAGACTTGAAAAGATTAAATTCAAGGGTTATTGATTCCACGTAAATGAAAAAATCTCAAAATTTGAGACAAGTAGGGTATTCTATGATCCTAGTTTCAGCCAGTTTAGTAGCAATTTTAGTAATAGGAGTAGTAATAGGCGAGGATGTTTTATTTGCAGACAATATGTCTAGAGACAGCACAGCTCATTTCAATGAATGTAAAGAAAATGATTTCAAAACAGATGGATGTGAGATATACTGGGATAGAATTAACAATAAAATTTCAGGAATATACGTAGATTTAGAAAACTAAACCCCATACATAATTAGATAAATCTAAAAATTATTTTTCAGTTTATTAGCTTGATTTTGATAAATATGAGCCTGTTTGTCATCTCCAAGTTCATTTAGATAGATGTCTGCAAGTTGTTGAAATGAATAAAAATCATTAGGGGAGATTTGAGATATTTTTTTTAAACAATCAATTTTTTTTTCGGTATCAGATACTTCTACATAGCAAGTGTATAATTCAATTAAGATTTTAGAATTTGTAGGTTTTAATTCAGATTGTTTTTTTAATTCTATTATTTTCTTCTCTATTTTTTTAATAGATTTGTCATCAGGAATATTTTGTTTCAACTCAATACTTTTTTTAATTTTATCCAGAAATCCCATACAAGAGTTATGAAAATACTAAGAATTAAGAATGTTTATCGAAAAAGAATTAAAATTCAATAACCATTTGCAAAATCAGATACCATATTCTTATCTTTAGTTAATCTATTCATTGCATAAAATGCACCACCTACAATACCAGCTTGATAAAAAGTGTACAAAAATACACCAGAAGAAGTAGGATCAGATTTTGTAAAACTTAAAGCAAGAATAGTAACGAAAACAAATGTACTGGCAGAAGAAACAAGTCTATTTAAAAACCCAGAATCCAAACCTACAATTCTTTTTGTTGCAGCAGCCATCAACATAATACTAGAAATAATAAGAAAAGTGGCACCGCCATTAGACATAACAAATGTATGTACCCATGTTAATAATCCATCTTCAAAAACAGATACTTCAGGCATTACACTTCCACCATTAATTGCAAAATTTACAGAACTAAACATGCCACCCATTACAAAAAAGAATAAGAATATTTTCACAATTGATCTTTTAATCGGACTATGAATTTCAGATGGATTTACAGCTCGCTTAGTAATTTTAATGCCATAAAGAAATCCAACTGACATAGCCGGAATAAACATCAAATTGATTAGAATTGGAGATTCTCGATTAATGGCATCAATTTGAGGATGAAAGATAAGAAACAGTAGTAAAGCCAACAAAGCAGAAAAGGCAAATAAAATCAAACCAAGATATTTGTGCCTAGTAGATTCAGATTTACCATTCCAGTCGTACATTTTATCAAGTCATGAGAAAATGATTAAAGACAGAATCCAAAAATGATTTGCTCAAAGTATCAATTCTGTTTACCCTTTTTAAGAGAAATTAAATAAAATAGTCATGAGGAAAGAATATTCAATAGTTGGAATTGGCATAATTACATTCATTTTTGGTTTAATTTTTGATCTTCAAGGACAATCCATAGTAGGTCCAGAATCATCTTTCATGTATGCCAATCCAAATTGGATTACATATGGAATTCAAATAATGATTGGAGGAATCATAGTTATTGGGATTGGCAGTGCGTTAAAAATTTTAAAAAAATGATATAGGCTAAAAACCAGCTTCAAGAGGATCGGTTGGTTTCATGATTTCTCGTAACAAAATTGTTGCAAATGAACCACGAGATAAAGAAAACTCAACATCATTGTTTTCAGATAAATAATCAAAACAATGAATTGCAGCCTGTCTAAAGCCACCTTCACTGCTAACTTCTTGCATCTCTTTAATGAAAAAGTCTTTGGGAGTAATCTCCTCCTGACTTAAAATTTTAGAAATTTGATGATCAAATCTGGTTTTTTTATAATAAGAATAACCAACAAAAGGTAATGAGAGATATTGTTCAACACCATCTTTGAATTTACCAATTATACTTTTAGAATCATAACAAACATCACCAGATTGAGATTCAAATAAATTCTCACCATCCAAAAATGCGGCACTAAGAGATTGGTTAAAAATAAAGGATTGATATGCTTGAATGTAAAATCTTCTTAATGATAATGGGATTGCACGTATAGCACGTATAGGATCATCATGATCTATCATTTCTTTTAAAACAATTCGTTCAATATCCATTTGAGAAGGAACTTCATCATAATATTTTACATAATTTGTTTTATCAGAAAGCTTATTACGAATTTCTGTATTTTCTGTAGAATCATATGAAGAAGTAAAGGATAAGATCAAATCAACAGCCATATCAAAATTTCTTTGTAAAATAGCCTTACCAATTAAATGAGTCACAGGTCTTTTTGAACCAAATCTCTGATAGCCATAAAAATTCAAAATACAATTATGTTCAACAAAAGAAGATAAGTCATCGGAACAGTCAGAAATATGTATTTTAAAATTATTACCAATCATGTCTTTCTTAGATAATGGTTTTTTTGTAAATCCAATTTTTGTAAGAGAGTATTTTTCAGTAGAAAAATCTTCAATAGGTTTACCCTTATGAGGCGAACCAACAAATTGTTCAGTTATAGCAGATGCATCTTTTAGACCTAGAGATTTTAACCGAACACCTGTTTTTTGAAATACACCAGATAAGGCATGATTAGTATCAATTTTTTTCTTTTTTAATTTGTAAACAGCATAACCAGATTCAGCAGTAATCGAATTTGTTGCTCGCTTAGAAATTAATTCAGATACTTCAAAATCTTCAGGACTAATTCTGATTTTTCCACCAATCCCAGAGAATTTTGTAGTGTAAAGAGAGATTCCTATTTGAGAATCAATATCGGGTATCACTCTATAATCACTGTAAGGAATTTACTAATTGTAACATCGTCAGATTGTACACCAAGTAAAATTTTGTATGTTCCAGATAATGCATCATCTGAAGCAGAAATATCAACATGAACTGGAATAGGGTTATCAGAATCTAATTCAAAAGTTTCAACAGAGTCATGAATGAAATTAACAGTTAGAAAATCATGTGTTGTAGAAACAATAGATGAAAGTTCTAAGTTTTCATTGTTAAATTGTGGAGATATTATAAAATGGAAATTAGCAGAATCGCCAGGAAGTAGATTCAATGTATCATATTCAAATTGAATTTCAAGTGGTAATGGTACAGAAGTATCTACAACACCAATTTTATTTTCAACCCATTCAGTAAACCAAATTTTCTCACCAGATATGGCAAAATCAAAAATTTGTGCAATACCACAATTATCTAAAACTTTGACTCCAGAATCACAGTCACCCCAATTAGGATTCTTTGAAGGTACATGATATTCTATAAGAGATTGTGTTTTTGGATCCATTACAGAGATATTATTTGCAGTTTGTTCATTAAAGACAAGTCGACCCTGATCATCATTTTCAATCCAATAAGGTCTAGATATAGGGGATTTGATTATACCTGTCTGATTACCATATGTTTCAAACATAGGGTCAGCAGTAACATACTGAATAAATTTTTCAGATGAAGGATCAAAGCTAAAGAAAGATGAAGAAGTAGTATCTACAATCCAAAGAAAACCATCATCAGAAAAAGTGATTCCGTTGGGAGTGAGTAGTTGAACAGGTAATGCATATGCACTAATGAAATCAACTAAAGGCAAAAATTGTTCACCAGAGTCAGATACAGCAGAAAGATAATCATTTTGATTAAACTTAACTAAAAATCCACCTTGTTGGTATAACCAATTAGTATACCATATGTCATCATTTGCATCTAATGCAAAGTCAGCAGTTACAGAATCATCAAGTGCAGACGGAATACTAAGATAATTAACGTCATTGTCAGAGGGATTTACATTTAAAATTGTAAGCTTGTTACCAGTAAAATCATTAATAATAATTTGAGAACCATCTATACTTAATTTTTGAGGTAAGGAGTTACCATCAGATGGATAAGATAATCTTTCATATTGCTCATCAAAAGTTGAAAATTTCCAAACAGAATCATATGTTTCATCAGTAAACCAAACAGAACCATCAGGAGCATAATCAATTCCCCACATCATTGAACGACCACCATCAGGCCATGTAGGATTATCATATTCAGTAAATGTTTCAGTAGTTGGATCAAATTTTGCAAGATTACCAGTGTTAGTTTCAGTAAACCAAACATTACCATCATAATCAGATACAATAGCTAAAGGATTGGTACATTCTGTAGGAATCATGTATTCATTAACATAATCAGTGGACTTAGCATCTCCACCAGAGCTACAAAAAGTAGTTCGTTGGTCATCAGGAAAATTATCAGAGGGGGTTCCAGTTATGGTGACTTCAGGATCATCCACTGCAGCATAATCCACATCAGGATCATATCCAGTCATTGCAACAAGTACACCAGATGTTAACATAATTCCACCTAGAAAAGCAAATGCCAAATATCCTTTAACCTGTTTTTTCACAAATTTTTTTAGATAATACTGTTAATATCTCATTCCCAGTAAATTATAGTAATTTTAAATCACCAGTTATTTTATCAATTAAATTTTCAGGTGCAGGACCAATTGAAATGCAAGTTGTTGTGCCAGGAGCTAATTGCGTATGTCCAGCATCAGAAACTTCAGACCAAGGGAGATTCAAATCTATAGCATGTCTTTTTATTTCCTGTAATTCTTTAATTCCAGAAACTTTAACAACTACTTTTTCTTGTCCTCCCCACCATTCAGACCACCATTCAGGATGAGACTTTCGAACATGTTCAGCACCAAGTACACAAGCATGTCCTACTTGTGCAGCTATCTTACCCTTACCCATATCAAGATCAGTTCTAACTACAATTACTTGTTTAATGTCTCCCACAACATTATCCAGTATAGGCACAATGAAAAACTTTGGAATTAAATAATTGACAAAGAACCAAAATCTATGTACTATGATGTAATAGTTGCAGGAGGAAGTGTTGCAGGATTATTATCTGCCAGGGAAATATCTGCAGAAGGATATTCAGTGTTAGTAATTGAAGAAGATTACGAAATAGGGACACCAGAACATTGTGGAGGACTAGTTAGTATTGCAGGATTAGAAGAATTAGGAATAATACCATTTAGAAAAACTTTTGATCATATGATAGAATCTGCAAAAATTACATCACCAAATGGAAATAGTTTTACAATTAATTCAAAAAAACAAAAAGTAGTAGAGATTAGTAGAAGAGAATTAGATAAACAAATTGCATTTCAAGCTCAAAAAAACGGAGCAATAATTAAAGTCAGAACAAGTTTTCAAGAAATTACAGACACAGGAATTAGAACCAATGAGGAAAAAATTGATTGTAAAATTTTTGTAGATGCCAGAGGAGTGTCATCATTAATACATAAAGATAGAACAGGAATTTTATCATCAGCACAATATGAAATTTATGCAGACTGGATAAAGAAAGGAAAGGTAGAAGTAATTTTTGATCAAGAAAGATACCCAGGATTTTTTGCTTGGATAATTCCATCAGATCAAGGAAAAGGAAAGGTAGGAGTAGCAGGAAGAGGAATCAATGTATCAGAAGCATTAGATATAATTCTGAAAGAGAGAGGAAATTTTTCAACTATTAGAAAAATATATGCACCGATTTGGATTAAAGGACCAATTGAAAAATTTGTAGAGGGTAAAACAGTAATCATAGGAGATGCAGCAGGACAAGCAAAACCAACTACAGCTGGTGGAATTTTTACAAGTGGTATGGGAGGAGTTTATGCAGGACAAGCAATATCTAAATTTTTAAAAACAAATGAAATTTCAGATCTTCAAAACTACCAAAAAAAATGGACAGAAAGGTTTGGAAAAGAATTTGAAAAACAATTATTGGCGAGAAAAATATTAGAAAGAATCAATAATCAAACAATCAATAAACTATTTGAATCAATTACTCCAGAAATCACTAATGAAATTTCAGAAAAAGATGATTTTGATTTTCATACAAGTTCAATCATAAAATTACTAGGAATGAAAGGTTCACTAAAAACAGCTCAAACATTAATCAGTGGAGAGCTCAAAAAAATATGGAATTAAAATCCATACAAATTCTAAGCAAAGTATAAATGATGTTTACAGAAAATTTGAGCATGTCATCCACTATATCATTACCAACATGTAGTTGCTGTAACAGACCAATTATGCCTAATGATAAATGTGTAAAACTCAATTGCCCTGAATGTGGGGTAGACCTTATTTGGAGATGTGAAAGTTGCAGAGAAGCCGCAAGAAGTTATACCTGTTCCTCATGTAATTTTCAAGGACCTTAAACAAAATGGCAGATATTATTTTGATAGCAAAAGTTCTTCCAACAGGAATGGAAGTGGATTTAGATAAATTAGCTGAAAATGTAAAAACATCACTAAAAGATGGAATTACTTTGAAACGACATGCAAAAGAACCATTAGCTTTTGGATTGGAATGTTTAAAGACAGAATTTGTATTAGAAGATAAAGAAGGACAGATGGATTCACTAGAAGATACCGTAAGAGCAGTTGAAGGCGTCAGTGAATTTGAAGTACTTAGCATGAGCCGTAATTAACATAACAGGAATTAAGTGGTTTTTTGGTCCGCAAAGAAGAGCCTTTGCAAATGAGAATTGGTGAAGCAAAACAAAGAGACGTAGGTAAGAAGCGTGCCAGAGTAGGCCCAGAGGCAATGGATTTTCTAAGAGCAGAACCAGGAGACGTTATTGAAATAATGGGTTCAAGAACTAGTTGTGCAATTATTTGGCCAGTAGATGAAGATGAAAAATTTCCAGACATAATTAGAATTGATGGACAAACAAGAAAAAATGTAGGAGGAACACTAAACGATATTGTAAAAATTAGAAAAGTGACATCAAAAATTGCAAAAACAATAACACTAACACCATTAAATGATTCAGTCACAGTAGATAAAGAATTTACAGATTTTGTAAAAAATAGACTAAAAGGATTACCAATTGCACATGGGGATGAAATTGCTGTAATGATTTTAGGAAATTCCATGGATTTCAAAGTTACAAAAACAATACCAAAAGGAATAATCAAAATAGACAAAACAACTGAATTGAGTATTTCAACAGAGACGACCATCGACAGAAAAGTTAGAGTGACATATGAAGAAGTTGGAGGACTAAAAGAAAAAACTAAAGCAATGAGGGAGATTGTAGAATTGCCATTAAGACATCCAGAATTATTTGCTAGATTAGGAATAGAACCACATAGTGGGATTTTACTTTATGGTCCACCAGGATGTGGGAAAACATTACTTGCAAAAGTTCTTGCAAGTGAATCAGAAGCCAATATGTTTCCAATTAATGGTCCAGAAATTATGAATAAATATTATGGTGAAACAGAAGCTAAGTTAAGAGATATTTTCAAAGAAGCAAAAGACAAATCTCCAAGTATAATATTCATTGATGAAATTGATGCAATTGCACCAAAAAGAGAAGAGGCTTATGGGGATGTTGAAAAAAGAGTGGTAGCACAATTATTGGCATTAATGGATGGACTGACAGATAGAGGGAACGTTATCGTTTTAGGTGCAACCAACAGACCAGATAGTGTAGATCCAGCTCTTAGAAGACCAGGTAGATTTGATAGAGAATTTGAAATTACTGTACCTAATGAAGATGGAAGATATGAAATTTTACAAATTCATACACGAGGAATGCCAATTAGTGAAGATATAGATCTAAAAGACTTGTCATCAGAATTACACGGATACACTGGGGCAGATATAAAATCACTATGTAGGGAAGCAGCTATGAAATCAATCAGAAGATACCTACCAGAAATTGATCTGGAAACTGAAAAAATATCATCTGAAGTGTTACAATCAATGCAAATCAAATTAATTGATTTTTACGATGCAATGCACGAAGTGGTTCCTACTGCAATGAGAGAATTTTACGTAGAAAGACCAAAAATATGGTGGCATGACGTAGGAGGTTTAGATGAAATCAAAAAAACACTAACAGATAATTTAATCACAGCAATAAAAGAACCAAATAAATTTACAAAAATGGGAGTTAAGCCACCAAAAGGAGCTTTAATTTATGGCCCACCAGGATGTGGGAAAACATTACTTGCAAGAGCAGTTGCAACAGAGACAGGAGCAAATATGATTTTAGTTAGAGGTCCAGAGATTATTTCAAAATGGATGGGAGAATCAGAAAAAGCAGTGAGAGAAATATTTAGAAAAGCAAAAGCATCATCACCATGTGTAGTAATTTTTGATGAATTAGATGCATTAGCTAAAATAAAATCAAGAGAAGGAGGCGTAGGTGAAACAATTCTAAGTCAATTATTAACAGAAATAGAAGAAGGCATATCGTCACGAGTTGCAGTGGTAGGGATTACAAATAGACCAGACATCATAGATAATTCACTATTAAGAACAGGTAGACTGGACTTAGTTCTTTATGTTTCACCTCCAGATGAAAAAGGAAGATTAGAAATCATCAAAATTTTAACAAAAAAAATGCCATTATCTAATGATGTCAAATTACAAGAAATTGCAATTGCGACACAAAGCTACACTGGTGCAGATTTAGCAGCATTATGTAGAGAAGCAGCAGTACATGCAATGAGAAATAACTCATCAAAAATTTCTAGTCACGATTTTGCAACGAGTTTAAAACAAGTGAAACCATCAATTAGTAAAGAAGTAGATCAATGGTACAACACCATAAGAGAAAGTATATCTAACGTAGTACCCAAGACAGGAGATAAAGCATTTTACGGTTAATCATGGCAATCCCCCTACGAAATACAATATACGATAAAATAAAAGAAGTAAATTCACTAACGGATGTTGAGCTTTACAAAAGCATAACAAAAGACGGATTAAACATACCAGAAGATAAATTTAACAAATTACTTTTAGATTTAGAAATTCTAGGTCTTATCAAGGTAGCATGGTTTACAAAAGATGAACGTCGAATTGAATTAATAGTAATTAAAAAAGAAGAAGACCCAATTGAAAAACAAAATAAAGAAGTAATGGAAAAAGATTATGAAGCAAGTTTCCCAGGTTTAGATAAATAATTTAAAATATTAAATTAAAGGGATATGAAATGCTGCATCCAATGCAACGGCAACAAAAATTATTGTTAAATAAGGAGCAGTAACCTTGTATGCTTTCCAAGCAAATTCAGAGGTAGGTGTTTTTGTTAATTTGTAATGATATACAAGCATCAGTCCACCAGATACAGATGCAATTACAGCATATACAATTCCCAGTCCATCAGGAATCAATATCAATATCAAAGAATACGGAATTAGGATCAAAGTATTTCCCAAAATAAATTTAGATGTTTTTTGCATTCCAATTACAACAGGTAACATTGGAACTTCAGCTTGTGCATATTGATCTTTCATTTTCATTGCAAGACACCAAAAGTGAGAAGGAGTCCAAACAAATACCAAGAATCCAACTAAAAATCCCAATAAATCCATACTACCAGTGGCAGCTGACCATCCAGCCCAAGCTGCAGCACTACCAGCAATTCCACCAATTACAATATTAGAAGTATTTCTACGTTTTAACCAAACTGTGTAAATTACAACATAAGAAAATATTCCCACTGCAATAAAGAAAGCAGATACGGCATTAAGTGCAAAGAATCCATAAATTACAGAAACACAACTTACAATTAATCCATATAACAAGACATTGGATGCATTCATTCGTCCAGATGGAATAGGTCTAGAACTAGTTCTACTCATTTTAGGATCAATGTCTTTATCATAATAGTGGTTTAATGCACTAGAACCAGCAGATGCCAAAGCTCCTGCCACAACAATATGCAAGTAATCAAGATATTCAAGTTGAGGAGAACCAGAAACTAATTTGCTTGCAGCATACATGGATGTAATTGCAGTAATTACTAAAAGAACAACAATTCTTGGTTTGGATATCTCTATGATTTCATTAATTCCCAATTTACTCTACCCAATTACAAAGCCGTTTTATTCCTTGTTGTAGATCCATTATATTTCAAAAGGAATAAGTATCTCACCCCTACCAGCTTATTTTAATGAGTAATTGGGACCTAATGATGCCAGGAATGGGGTTGACAGGCATAGGATTAGCAGGTCTCATATTATCATATGCAGGTATTGCACATACATTCATCGATGGAATGCATGCATTAACAGGTCTCACCATGTTTGTAGGGTTAATTTTCCTATCAGTAGGAATCTTAGATGGAGGCATTTCAACAAGTAAGAAAGCCAAAATAACAACTTTGGTAATTGTAACAATAGCATTAGGATTTGGAATTTATGCATTAATTACTATGAATACTTCAGACTTTACACTTACAGTAGTACTAATTTTATTAGCAGTTGCACTTCCATCCCTAGCAATTGGATATATTGCAATGAAAAAACCAGGAAGCATTAAACCAATTGGACTAGTATTAGGATTGGCTGTTGCTAGTGGATTAGTCATTTGGGTGACAGCTGGATCAATGAGTGAAGGAGAAGCAGAATTAGCTGAAGAAATCATTGATGAACATGCAATGGAAGATGTTGTTACAGGACCAATATTTGCAATTGAGATTCTTAAAGATTCAGCACAAGAAGGTAATCCAGATTATAGTCCAGATAGAGCAGTAGTTACACAAGGATATACAGTAGAATGGGTTAATGCAGACATTGCACCACACACAGTTACTAGTGCAGAAGATTATGGAGAAACATTTGATTCAAGTTTAATCAGTGCAGGAGAGACATTTACCTTAGATACAACTGAATTAGAAATTGGAGAATATGAATACTTGTGTATAGTTCATCCATGGATGATTGCAACATTAGTGATAGAAACTCCAAAAGAACCAACCAAAATTGTAATTCCAGAAGGAGCTGCAATTCCAGAAGATGGTAAAATATTCTATGATCCAGAAACAATCAATATTTCAACTGGAACAACAATTGAATGGATTAACGAAGATGCAGCAATGCATACTGCAACATCTGGAAGTCCAACAAACGGAGCTGATGGAGTATTTGATTCACAGATATTAAACTTGGGGGATAAATATCAATTTACATTTACAGATGTGGGAAATTATGATTATTATTGTATTTTACATCCATGGATGATTGGAACCGTTAACGTAGAGTAGATTTGCAGAAAATTATTCTAAAACAATCAGATAAAAAACTTCTATCACAATATTCAGAAAATCAAAAACCAAATGAAGCATGTGCAATATTATTTGGTAAAAATAATGAAGTTCTAGATATATTTTTAACAGAAAATATTGAGGAATCATCAGTAAATTTTACAATTTCAAATGAACAACTGATAGAAGGATACAAAATTGCTGAAGATAAAAAAATGGATATTATAGGAATATTTCACTCACATCCTAATTCAGATGCATTTCCTTCAAATACAGATAAAAAATTTATGCAAAGTAACCCAGTGGCATGGATAATTTATTCAGGAATTAACAAAAATTTCAGAGCATTTATTCTTGAATCAGATAGTGTAGAAATTCAAATTGAAGAAAAATGACGTACGTCATAATATAAGCACATAGAGTCATCTTTTGGATTAAATATCCCCTTTTTCAATAACAAATATGGAAATTCACGTATACGACACTTATGTCAAAGCAGCAGATGGTCACACCATGCACTTTGATGTAATTACTGGTGAAAAAGATCATCCTAAAGCCATTGAGTTTGGCAAAGAATGGTTAAAAGAGGTGGGTGAAGCAGAAGCAGAAATGACACAAAATGAATGTACATTTTGCCACTCACAATCTTGCCCAGAGCCTGTAGAACAGGCAATTAAGGAAAAAGGTTATTTCATTCAAAAGATGGAAGGCTGTCCTTAAACATTTTTTTTATTTTTTATTAAATTAATTTTTCAATTAATTAGTTACAAAAGGATATTTGAATTTATGTTTTAGAGAATTAAATAATTAAATTGAAAGGATTGCGACAAATGCAGATACAAAGACAATTGCTATTGTGTTAAGTAATTTAATTACAGTGTTAAGTGCAGGTCCAGCTGTATCCTTGTAAGGATCTCCAATAATATCACCTACAACTGCAACTTTGTGAACTTCAGAACCTTTCTCACCATTCATTTCAACTAACTTCTTTGCATTATCCCATGCACCACCAGTGTTTGCTAAGTGATATGCCAACAAAATTCCAGTAACAACAGCACCCATCAATAATCCAGCTACTGCAGTTGGACCTAACAAAATACCAAGAATAATAGGAGAAACAATTGCGACAAGTGCAGGTTTCCAAATTTCTTTAATTGAAGCTACAGTTGCAATATCTACACATTTTGCATAATCAGGTTTGGAAGTTCCAGCAAGAATACCAGAATCAGCTTTGAATTGTCGTCTAACCTCATCTACCATTTTACCTGCAGCTCTAGACACACCATTGATTAGTTGACCAGTGATGATAAATGGAATCAATCCACCAATCAATAATCCAACAATGATTGCAGGATTTGTTAAACTATAATCTAAATCTAATACACCTGCAAATACATGTGCAGCTTCAAATTGGAATGCCTGAATCATAGCTAATGCAGCTAATGCAGCACTCGCAATTGCAAATCCCTTAGTAACAGCTTTAGTAGTATTTCCAACCGCATCAATTTCATCAGTTACTTTACGATTTTCTTCACCCATTCCAGTCATCTCAACAATACCACCAGCATTATCTGCAATTGGTCCAAAGGCATCAATACTAAGAACAATTCCTGCAAGACTCAACATTGCCATGGCAGTCAAAGAAGTTCCAAAAATACCATAAAGTACTGGGTCTGCACCTTCAGGTGCTGCAGCAGAAGAAATAGAATAAGATACGATAATTGCAACAACTAGTGCAATCATAAATGGTCCGGTTGATTGCATTCCTTTGATAATTCCCATTAATGTTAATGAGGCATATCCCCATTTTGCAGAATCTGCAATTTCTTTTACTGGACCTTTTTTGTAACTGGTATATTGGTCAGTGATTTTTTGGATAACAGGAACTAATATGACACCAATTACAGTAGCTCCAAACAAAGCAAGGGCTGTAGAAGATTGATCAATAAATTGTGTAATAAAGACATAGTTTAGTGCAATTGCAATAGCAGCTGAAACATAAAATGAACGATTAAGAGGTTTCATCACATCAGTTACACCTTTTGAACCAACAATTACAACACCAATGATTGATGCAATCATTCCAGATGAACCAATTAGTATTGGGTAAAGGAAAAAGTTTGGTGCTCCAATTAATGCTGCAATGAGTAATGCTGCAAGTATTGTAACAATATAAGATTCATAAACATCAGAACCCATTCCTGCTGCATCACCAACATTGTCACCAACATTATCTGCAATTGTTGCAGGGTTTCTAGGATCATCTTCAGGAATATTTGCTTCGACTTTTCCTACCAAGTCTGCACCCATATCTGCAGCCTTTGTGAAAATACCACCACCAATTCTAATGAATAATGCAATAAGACTAGCACCAATTCCAACTCCAGCAATGGTAATTGGGTCAGGGTAAATTAAGTACAAACCAGTAATTGCTAAAAGAGCCATTGCGGGAACTACTAAACCAACTGTAGCTCCACCTCTAAATGCCATAGCAAATGTCTTTCCAAGACCATCACCACTAAGATTTGCAGCTCTAACTGCTGCTTTTACTGTAATTTTTAATGAGATAACACCTGCAACTGCAGATAATGTTGCACCAACTGCAAATGCAATACCATTTGATGGTTGTAGAAATGCACCAATAATTACTGAAAGTGCAATTGCAACTGGAATAATAATTTTCATTTCACGTTTTAGAAATGCTGATGCGCCTTCTTTAACAGCGTTTGATATATCCATCATTTCTTTAGTACCAGAAGGTTGTTTGGTAATCCAAACAACCAAGCCACCTGCTACCAAAAATGATGCAATTCCACAGATAAATGGAAGAATTTCAGCAAATTCCATAGTATATTGGATTTGCAAATTTCTTGTAAATATAAATCAAAGAGAGCGGATTTTACTTCTTTTTTTATATGCTGAAAATGTTTTGCCACGAAGTCCTTGACGGACCAATTTGTTGAATCTTTTTCCATGGGCAAGATAAGGAAATCGCATATGAATCAATTCATGAACAAGTGTATTTTCAAGGGTTTTTTCATCAGGAATTTTTCTAACGTTGATAAAAACCAAATTGTGTTGAAGATAGGATACACCATAATATTTGTAAGCTGATGTACGTCTACCCTCAGTCATTTCTCGAGGTGCGTCAAGAACCTCCTTAGTAGTTAACAAAAGTATTGGTTCAGAAATAGAAAATCTTTGAGAATAAATTCCAACTTTTTCTAATATTTGTAATTTAAGATCAGGATCTAATTTCATAATTATTTGTTAAGAAATCTATGTTTATCTTCAAATGTCAATTGTTGTAAGATATTTGGTTGATTTTGATTCTACAAAAATATGAATAAAGAGGGTCAGAGGTTATGTGGGGTAATCATCAATCATACAGCCACCGTCTCATCACACCCCAATTACTTCATCATATCAAGTAATGTTTGTGCTTTATTTCTAATTTCTGCAGTAATTTCAACTAAAACTAGTCCTTTATTGGGTTGACCATACAAAACAACTGAATTTTTTGGTGCATGGATGCAAACAGGCAATACCAGTAAATCCTCCTCACCATTTACAGTTAATCGGGTAGGAGGATTAAGTGTAAATGCTTTTTTAATTATTTCAATACTTTGTAAAGTAATTTCAGCTGCAGGATTATCAATGATTAATTCAGATGCATTTCCAAGTTTTGGAAATTCTCGTTTTTGTCTTTTTTCAAAACCATCAATGATTTGTAATGATGGAATTATACCATATTCAATCATTTTTTCAGTAGTCCTATCACCAACTGTGATAATGTAAGAATTATCTAAAAGATATTTTTGAATATTTTCTTTATTATCCTGACCAATTGGCAATAATATTCCTAAAGGAGTTTTCAATTGATTTCTTAGAGAATCAGGTAATTTCACAGGAATCGAAACTAGGAAGTGGGGTTCTCAGATGTAGAAGTATCATCAGAAGATTCAACATTAGAGGCTTCAGATTCCATTTCTTCTTGAAGATTAGATGCAATAATACTACATTGGGCTGCAACATTTTTTGCACTAGCCCTAAAGGCTTCAGCACTTGGAGAATCAACATGAGTAATCATGATGGGTTTGCCCAAATCAGAGCCAGACATTATTCCATAATTTAATGGAATTTCACCTAAGAATGGAATTTTAAATTGTTCACTAATTTTCTTTGCACCACCATCACCAAAGATGTAATGTTTTTCATCACAGCTTGGACAAATAAAATGACTCATGTTTTCAATTACACCAATAATTGGAACGTTTAATTTTTCAAACATTGAAACTGCTTTAACAGCAACATTACTTGCAACATCTTGAGGAGTTGTAATGACAAGAATACCAGTAATAGGAATTGTTTGTGCAAGGGTTAATGGAATATCTCCAGTACCAGGAGGTAAATCAACAATAAGATAATCTAATTCAGACCAATTAGTATCAACTAAAAATTGTTTTAAGATTCCAGAAATAATTGGACCACGATAAATTGCAGCTTGATTTGATTGGTCTGCAAAGAAACCAAAAGATACAACTTTTAGTCCATTACAATCTGCAGGTTGGAGTTTATTATCTTCAACTTCCATAGAACCGTCTTTCATACCTAACATCAATGGAATACTTGGTCCATAGATGTCTGCATCAAGTAAACCAACTTTAGCCCCTGTTTGAGATAATGCTAAAGCTAAATTTAATGAAACAGTTGATTTACCTACTCCCCCCTTTCCACTAGCAACACCAATAATATTTTTGACAGTTGCCATTTGAGTATCAGCATCAAGTGAACGTCCTTCCATCACTTTTGCAGTTACATTCAAATCAAAATTTTTCAAGTCTGAAAATTCAGCAATTGCTTTTCTTACATCATCTTCAATTTCTACATTGAAAGGACATGCAGGGGTTGTTAATTCTAAAGTAAATTTAAGATCACCATCATTAAGTTCTAAATCCTTAATCATACCCATTGAGACAATATCTTTTTTTAAATCAGGATCAATGACAGTACTAAGTTTTTCAAGAACTTGATCTATGCCAACCATTGTATCGAAAAATCAAGATACAATATTTAAAGATAAGTCAGATGTGGAAAAAAATTGTGATTTTTTTGAAAAATCATCAAAATCTTTAGAAATTCAAGTCAAATCACCCAAAGATTCATAAATTGAAATTCAAGAAAAATAAAATAGTGTTTTCTATATCTACCCTAGTTGATGTTGTTAGGATTCCTCCAAGCTTATTTGGAACTACGCTCAAAAAAGCTGCAGTCAACATCCTCAAAGAAAAGTATGAGAGTATGATTAATGCAGAATTAGGCTACATTATTATGATTTTAGATGCCAAAGTTGACGAAATGGGGAAAATGATTGCTGGAGATGGGGGAACATTCCACAAAGTACAATTTGAAGCACTTACATTTTATCCAAAATTACAAGAAATTGTTCAAGGTGAAATCGTAGACATTACAGACTTTGGTGCATTTGTTAGAATTGGTCCAACTGATGCATTATTACACTTATCACAAGTTATGGATGATTATCTAAAGAGTGATGTAAAAATGGGATTAATTTTAGCTAATCAAAGTGGAAGAACATTAAAAGTTGGTTCTACACTTCGTGCAAGAATTACTGCAGTATCTTTAGGTAAAGCAGCTGCAATGGGTAAAATTGGAATTACATGTAGACAACCATTCCTCGGGGCAGATGAATGGATTGAAGAAGAAATTAAAAAAGCTGATGGTTCAAGTGAGCCAGCAAAAGTAGAGGCTAGTTAAAATGGCACGAGAAATGGCATGCAGGAAATGTAAACGTGTAACAACAGAAAAAGTTTGTCCAGGTTGTAAATCATCAGATTTAACACCAGATTGGAATGGAGTTGTACTAATAGTTAATCATGAAACTTCAGAAATTGCAAATACATTAAAAATTACAGGTAACGGTAAATATGCAGTTAAAGTAACATAGAAAATTTCTAAATCTTTAAAATCATATTAACATTTAATCATAATATTGTCATTCAATTCAAAAAAACAATTAGCACAATTTCTTGCTGAAGATATAGGTAAAAGAGATATTACAAGTGCATTATTATCAAAGAAAAAAATTTCAGCAGATATTATTTCAAGAGAAAGTGCTGTTATTGCAGGTTTAAAATATGCAAAGGAGATTTTTGCACTCAAAGGATGTAAAGCCAAAATCATAACCAAGGATGGTTCAAAAATTAAACCAAATCAAATAATCATGAGAATAACAGGAAATGCAGATAAAATTTTGACATGTGAAAGAACTGCATTAAATATCATAACAAGGATGAGTGGGATTTCAACACAAACAAATGAACTTGTTAAAAAAATCCCAAATAAAACAAAATTGTATGCAACAAGAAAAACAGCACCAGGGTTAAGATATTTTGATAAGGAAGCGGTAGAAATTGGTGGAGGTAAAAAACATAGATTAAGATTAGACGAAATGGTAATGATCAAGGACAATCACATAGCAGTAGAACAATCATTACTATCACTAATTAAAAAAACCAAAAAAAAATATAAAAAATTTGAAGTAGAAGTTGAAAATACACAAGATGCAATTCTTGCTGCACAAGAAGGGGCAACAATAATTATGTTGGATAACTTTACTCCAACTCAAATCATTAAAACGATTAAAATTCTCAGAAATAAAAAATTACGAAAAAATATTTTATTAGAAGCATCAGGTGGAATAAATTCCAAAAACATATCAAAGTACGGTAAAACAGGAGTAGATATTATATCCATTGGCAGTATAACCAATTCAGTAAAAGGGATTGACGTTAGTTTAGAAATCTAAGAATTCAATTCAGATATCAAATTAAACACAGACTTATTTTTTGGATCAAGGTCTTGAATTTTCTTGCAACAGTCAATTGCAATTGAATTTTCTTGTAATTTTTGATGGGAATATGCCTTCAAAAGTAAAACCTCAACATCAGAGTCCCCAGTCTCAAGTGCTCTATCAAAAAATGAAATTGCAGTACGATATTTGTTTTTTAAATAATAGATTCCTCCAATCGTAAATAAGGTATCATGACTGTAAGGAACTTTTTCTAGATAATCCAAGCCCAATTTTAGGGCTTCAGGATATTTTTTTTTCTTTACAAGTTTTTTAAATTTTTTAAATTGTTCAATATTTTTTTTGGATGCAATATCTTCAGGAGTTTTACTAAATAATCCGACCAAAATAATCACAAATTAACTGATTTCAAGCATTCTATTAATTGCTAAACGAGCTTTATCTGCAATTTTTTTAGGGACAGTGATGACATTTTTCTCATTTATCAAAGCATCATATACTTTTTCAAGAGTAATCATTTTCATATACTGACATTCAGCTTTTTCAGATGCTGGAATGAATGTCTTATCAGGATTTTCTTTTTTCATTCGATACAATATTCCAGTTTCAGTGGCAACAACAAAATTCTTGGATTTAGATTTACTTACATGATTTAACATTCCCTCAGTTGAAAGAATTGAAACTTTATTATCGTTGTAACTACCATCAGCAACATCATACATCATAGGAGTTGTACAACTACATTCAGGATGAATAACAAATTCAGCATCATGCATTGAATTTAATTTTTTAGTGACATCTTCAGGAGTGATTCCTGCATGTACATGACATTCACCAGCCCAAATACGCATATTTTTTCTTCCAGTCATTTTTGCCACATAAGAACCAAGAAACATGTCAGGTAAAAACAGGATTTCTTTGTCTTCAGGAATTGCTTTTACAACATTTACAGCATTTGAAGAGGTGCAACAATAATCAAGTTCAGATTTAATTTCAGCAGTCGTATTAACATAGCCAACAGAAATAGCATTTGGATGTTGACTTTTCCAATTTCGTAATTCATCAACAGTAATTGAATCAGATAAAGAACAACCAGCTTCTAAAGAAGGCAATATTACTTTCTTTTCAGGACTGATAATTGCAGCTGTTTCAGCCATAAAATGTACACCACAAAACAGGATTGTTTTTTGATTAACTGATGCAGCCAATCTAGACAATCCAAGAGAATCCCCAGTAAAATCAGCTACATCCTGTACATCAGGAATTTCATAATTATGAGCCAAAATTACAACATCCTTTTCTTTTTTTAGTCTCATAATCTCATTTTTTAGAAATGAAGTATCTTGAACTAACATGATTCATAAAAAATTGAATATGTGTAAATTTAAAGAATAGGAAATAGTCTATAATTTTCTAAAAAGTCTGTAAATGTGGCAAGTTTTGCCATTTAGGTACCAATTTGAATATCATCAGAACAGTATTGTCTCAAGGTTTCAATTGCAGATAAAATAGCCAATCGACTAGTTTTAGGATTTTCAGGATCTGGAATATTCTCAATAGTAAAAGTCATTTTTCCAGATTTTCCTATCGCCTCAATATGATGAGTATTTTTATCAGTATTAGGATCTGCAATTATCTTTACAGATGTACTATCACTTCCAATTCCAGATAAAGATACAAGTGCTGCTACATTGATGTTTGCTGGAAACAAAGAAACAGCATCACGAGCAGTACCTTCAAAAATTATTGTGGATGAAGTAATTGAATCTAAATTAATTTCAGAAGTTTCAAAAAACTTTGCGCCCTTTAAAGAACGAGGATGTTTTGTTGTAGTAATAGATACAGATTCTAATTCATTTTTAATTGATTTTAATCCATCCAAACCAGCAATTGCACCTGAAGGAAGGAAGATTGTTTTTTTGAAATGTGCACAAGCATCATATAAAATATCATAAATTGATTCATCTAGTAATGCACCAACACTCATAATCATAAAATCACGTTTATTTTGTAAAATACTTAATCCATCATCACGTACAGCATTTTGAGATGCAGCTTCAACTACAATATTTACAGAATGAGATGACAGTAAATGAGAATTTTCAACAATTTCAGGTTTATTTTTTAATTTTGAAACAAGTGTAATCGAAGATTCTTTAGAATCATCATAAACATGAGTCAAAATTCCAGGTATCTTACCAGAATCAATTGCAAGTGCAATTTGAGTACCCATAACACCACACCCAAGTAAACCAATTTTTTTCAAGTAATCATATTAGAAAAGATCTCTTAATTAATTCTAGTCTAAAAATGGCCAAAATCAATAGATTAGAAAACATGATTTATACGAAACTAAATGAGTACAATGGTTAGTCAACTATTTCAAAAAACAGTAGACTAACGTCTAGGAACATTCTCACGGTGTTTCTAGATAATTTTAATTTCCATTACAATAGAGGATAAACATCCACATTCTTGTCAAAATTTAACGCAACCTAAAGATTTTATTCAAACCAACTAACTATTGTTGTGCTCAATACAGTATACAAAGATGCAATAATCAACAGGGAAAAAATGCTATCCATACTAAAAGGTCCAAAATTTGAGCAAATTTTACAAAAAGCACAAGCAAATTGGAATGAGTTTACACCTACCAAAGAAAACGTGATTACGGCTGGTATTGATAGTAGTTTCAACAATACCAAATTTCAAGGAATTGAATTGTGGGCGACTACGGCAGTTTCAATAAAAACAGATGGAGAAGTTCTTGTGGATTTACACGATTCAGGATTAGGTTCAGATATAGATCTTTCAAGAATTGCAAGTAAAATGGAAATTGATGCATGTGAAAAAACAGTCGATAAGGTGGATTTAGTATTAATGGATGGTTCACTTCATTCACAATTTATGACAAGACAATCAGCACTAGATGCACAAGTTGTAAGAACAATGAATAAAAAGAAGAACGTCATATTTATTGCAAAAACATCAAATACAAAAAAACAGTTTGAAAATTTAGGTTCACTAGCTGGAGATATTTTTTACTATAATCATGTTACAAATGGCCCAGGTTTTAGTGAAGTATTTGTAGAAAAAAATTATGGCCAAGACAAAATAATCTCATCAACATTTGTAAGATTAAGTGATTCAACTCCAATAATTAAATTGGAATTTTTAGGAGGAAAACATGATAATGATGAAGTTAAATCAATAATGAATAAACTGTTTAAAACTAGTATAGGAGGATATCCATATTCTCTAAAACTTGCACACAACAACTGTAAAATATCAGACAAAGAACTTGGAAAAATGGTTAGTTTGTTAGGATTAAGTAATGAAATTGGTTCAAGAGAGGTATTAGGTTGAGTTTAGGTTTTGTAGTGGGAGAGTCAAAGCCTACATCAGTTACAGCAATTACATCACGATCATTATCAGTTGGAGAATACATCAAAATCAGCATCAATGAGGGAGAAATTTTAGGATTAGTTGAAAGATCATCAGTTTCAAGTGCAGCATTTACAGATGTTAAAAATTTTCATGAAGCAGAAGAAAGTACAGAAATTGCAGACATCAATAAGAGAGATAAGACATTCACGGCATACATAGGGATTTTAGGGTTTTTAGAAAATCTCCGTAAAGGTCAATCAATTATTCCAGCAATTCCACCGATTCCAGGCACGGAAATTACACAACCAACTAATCAAGATTTAGAAGAAATTTTTAGTCCCAAAAAAGAGGGATGGTTAAAAATTGGAAATTTGTTAAGAAATAAAAAAATTGAAGCTAAAATCAATTTGGATAAAATTGTTTCAAGGCATCTAGGAATTCTAGCAATGACAGGAATGGGTAAAAGTAATTTGGTTTCATTAATTACCAAAAAAATTTCAGAAGTAAAAGGAACAGTAATAATTTTTGATTATCATAATGATTACACAACATTAAACATTCCAAATGTGAATGTAATTGATGCAAAAATTAATCCAAGATTACTTGAAGCAGATCAATTTTCAGACGTTCTAGAAATTAGAGAGAATGCAGATGTTCAACAACGGGTTTTAAGAATGTCATTCACACAAGAAGTAAAAGAAGCAGGGGAATTTTGGAATAAGTTAGAATACGAAGTAGCTTCACTTGTAAATTCAGAAGATAAAAAATTAAAAGAAATTCGAACATCAGCATATAGAGTACAAGACATCATAGAGGATGCACAGAGACGATTTGATGATATTCTAGATCCAGAAATTGGAAATCCTATGGACTACATAAAAGAAGGATATACAAACATAATCAACATTTCAGAGTTATCAGAAAAACAAGCAAATGTCGCAATGGGATTTTATTTACAGCAATTACTAAAAGACAGAAAAAATGCAACCATTGCAAAACATGGAAAATCAAAAAAACAAAAAGATTACAAATTCTTTGAACCAGTTTTCATAATTCTTGAAGAAGCCCACGTATTCATTCCAAAAGATCACGATACTGCAGCAAAATATTGGGCTGCAAAAATTGCAAGAGAAGGAAGAAAATTTGGAGTAGGTTTAGCAATAGTATCACAAAGACCACGCAGTGTAGATTTAAACATCCTCAGTCAGATGGGTTCATTTGCAATAATGAAAATCATTCAAGAAGATGATCAAAGGCAGATAGCCTCAGCAACAGAATCTACCAGTCGTGAATTGATATCACAATTGACGTCATTAAACGTAGGAGATGCAGTTCTTGTAGGACAATGGACAAATTTACCATCAATGGTTCATGTTGAAGAGGTTAAAGAAAAGAAAATGGGAGCAGATCAAAGTGCAACTAAAGCTTGGATAAAGGCAGATAAAATGAAAAATGTCGGAGTTGAATCCACCCAAGGATTAGTTGAAAAAGATTTGTTGTTAGACTAAT
>Ga0315329_10000105_pt1 | contig 31967 bp, 15 predicted proteins | sample M150032315metaG_FD_203459 | JGI IMG/M metagenome (GOLD analysis project Ga0315329, IMG submission 203459) | Ammonia-oxidizing marine archaeal communities from Monterey Bay, California, United States - M1 500m 32315 | ecosystem: Environmental > Aquatic > Marine > Coastal | place: USA: California...
AACAACCAGAAGCCGAACCAGAGGCCGAGCCAAAGAAGGAGTTCTCTGTAAAGCCAAAGGTAGACGAAGAGACCTTCCGAAGGGTAGTACGGGAGGAGTTGGAAGCTAGAGGCAAGACGCCTGAACCTGACCCAGCACCAGAGGAACAGGCATTAGATCCCTATGAAGAGCAGCTCATTGGGGAACAGAAAGAGGAGCTAGAGCTGTACCGATACGCCGAATCCAAGGGCCAGCACAAAGGTAAATCGGCCAAGCTGTTAGATTTTTACAAGAGTCTGGATTCTTACGTCGAAAAGGCTAAGCGTGAAGACCCGGAGCGCACGTTCAACGCGGAGGACTCTGAGTTCATGGACTATGTTAGGGTTAACAAGCCAGATATTCAGGCAGATCGAGAGTCTCTAAAGCGGGGGAAGTTCAGGGACGAAATCGTTAGCGACGTAAAGAAGGACTACGAACAGACCATCAACGGCCTGAAGGGAGAGCTAAACGAGATCCGCGCCTCCCCTCAAATGAAGGCGACCGTAAGGGAAGCAGGGAGGGCGTTTGATGAGTTCTCTAAGCTGGAAGAAATGAAGGAGGCCGATCCGCTTAAACATAAGGTGTACTCCGAGGAGCGGGAGAAGTACATGGCATGGGCAGATGACTTTGTTCAGCGTTGGCACGGGATTAAGACGGAGATAGATGACGGCTATTATAAATTGATAGATAACATAGAGTCAGCAGCCGAACACTATGCCCGCAGCGGGGACACCGACAAGGATGGCCTTAAGTTCCTGACACCCTCAAGGTATGCCCAAGCAACGGACAAGAAAGGCTACTGGACATGGGATCAGAACGATATTCTTGAGCAGTTTGGAAGCCAATCCATTGCGACAGCAGAGGAGGCAGCGGAAAAAAGAGTCGAAGAACTAAAATCTTACGGGTTCCACAGAGGGGTACAGGCCGGACAGTCGCAGAAGGATGCGAAAGAGGAGCCGCAACCTGTTAACCCGCCAAAGGCTTCAAGGGCAACAAGCCCAGGCGCAGCAGAGGGGGCTAACACGGACGAGAACCACCCCGGAAAGCAGTTGATAGACGACCTTGGGATCAACTTCGGACAATGATGCACCGCTTAACTTGGCCGGCGTAGTAATAGCGGGTCTGCTCTGTGCTATCATGTTCATCCCCTACTTGCTTTATCGCGCTTATCTGCGAGTAAAATCCAAGCTGACATAACTTAATTATTTCGCCTGTTTTCTGGCCTGAAATTCGCGGTCAGGAAATTGCGCCGTAGTATCTCCGTACCTTTTTTTAACAAGGAACAGGAATAAAATATTATGGCAGCATTAGACGGAACCACTACTGGAACAGGCGTAGCAGCTAGTTACACCTTACCCACAGACAATTGCACCCCTCGCTTCATTCAAGTAAGCGACTCAACGGGATGTTCACTCACTCGTGCGTCGATCCGAGCGTTCACTAAACAGGACATGGAAGATCAGCAAACGAAAGAAGTTGGAATGGATCGTATCATCGCGCAGACCAAAGAGGCTCGCATGGTAGGTGTCCCACAAAGAACCTTAACTGATCTTCTGTTATCGAGGCACGCCAATCTAGGCGGTGGCAACGGTGGAAACCAAGCCAGCGTTATCGCTCCATTTACATTGGTTCCCCAGCAGAACATCGTTAACGCTAATTACTTTGCCATAACGAAAACATCCTGCGCCCCTCAACTAGCTGACGGCACGAGTGACGGGAAGAACGGTGAGAATGTTTCTTCTCAGTCCAGAGGCGGGGCATTAGGTAATGTTGATTCGTGGGCATGGGCGGAAATGGACGGAAGCGGCCAAGCAGATCATGGCGGAGCCACCGCTGATCTAACATCAGAGACTAACTTCAATGATTTTGTTTCTGTTTCGTCCAACCACACAGGCCACGGAGGTCGTCAAAGATGGCACGTTACTATGGCTGATGAAGCTATGGGGACAGTCAGCAGTACCGCTACCTTGACTGGGTACAAGTCTCAGCTTACTAACCTAGGCCGATTCTTTACTCCCGGTAGTTATATTTTGTGTGAGAACACAGATGACGCAACAGGCTTAGTTGCCCAGAACGTAGTGTTCAAGGTGATTGAATCTGCAAGTCAGAAAGATGACGGAGTGAAGTATGGTTCTTCGGCAGGCGATGCCACCGGGGTAGCCAACGCATACTACGCTGCATTAGTCGTTGAGCCTAATATCACCTCTACAAAGTGGGCAGCCGACGCAGCGGGCGGTGCTTCCACTACGGCAACACGGGCTGCACTTAAGAAATACTGTCCGCGTTCAGGTGTTGTAACCTTGATGTCGAACAGCGTCTCGGATTACGAGAAGTATTGTGTGCAGGGGCCAGCGGTTAACCCGACTAACCTGATTGCTTACTGGGCGCAAACGAGTCGTTGGACACATAAATACTCAGACGAGTACTTGAAGGCGCTTCAGGCTCCGTTGACATCCAACTGGTTTAAGAAGTTCCGCGAGCTTCCATTGGCCGCGCAGCGCAAGCAGCAGGAGATGAGGGCTGAACGTGCGTTCTATAACACCGTGTTCTACGGCGACCAGATCAACGAGAAGCAGACTGTTGAGACTTACACCTCACTCCCAACTGTTGTTGACCCGGACGCAAACGGTGACTCTTGTGTCATTGAATACAAGGCCAATGCGTTAGGTCTTCGTACCCAGCTGGCAGAGTGCAGTAAGGTTTACGGCGGCGGGCTTGCGACCAGCAAAACTTCTGGCGCACTCAACTTGGACATTCTCTTTGAGACGATCTATCAGTTGAAGCGTTACCGCGAGGCCCAGTCAGGCAGCGTGGACACCATCGACATTATGACTGACCGTTTCACGGCGGCCCAGGTGCGTGATGTAATGATTAAGTACTACAAGAGCAAGTACAGCACGGACGTTAATATGTTCGTGAGTCTTGGCCAGAAGGTTCTGGACATGGACGACTCGGTTGCCCTTGAGTACAACAAGTACTACCTGCCGGATCAGGGATGTTACATGGCGATCTTCACGGACACCTACTTTGATGACAAGGTGGCTGCCTTTAACAACGCTAACGACGCGACTGCTGCTGGGTTCGCTAACGCGGCGGCTGCATCAACCGCGATGAGAAGCCGAGGTCGTTGTATGTGGTTGATCGACTGGTCGGATGTTGCCTTGAACCTGCTCGGAACCAAGAGCGTCAAGCGGCAGACCAACGTGGCTGATGACCAGTACAACTGTGTGATCCAGCCGAACGTCAAGCATTACGTCCTCAACTCTAAGAAGTTTGAGGTAAGAATTGGAGATCCTAACCGTCACGCAATCATCGAGAACATCACCGAGGCTTGCCCGACCATTACGGTCAGCGGTTGCGATCTGTCCTAATAATTGTAACCCGTGGGGGGTCGGTTAATCCCGGCCTCCCACTAACACTTTAATATTATGGCACATATTGCACAGATTAAACCATACGATACGTTTGATAACGTAAAAGAACACGTTAAGAGGGGGAGGATTCTGTCAAAGGGAGCCACCCTCACGATTGCCGGAGACGCGGCCACCGCAACTGACTCTTATCATTTGTTAGCAGGACAAAGCGGTGCTGCTGACGATCTCGCGACGCTAAACTTCGCTGTGACGGCTCAAGCAGGACAAATTGTAGTGCTTCAGGCAGCAGCAGACGTAACTATCACAGTCAAGAACGGGACTGGTAACATAGCCTGTGGTGCGCATTTCGCCCTAGACAATGTTGACGACGCCATCACCTTGATGTGGACAGGATCAAAGTGGGTGTCAATAGCTCAGGTTTCTAACGGAGCCTAACAGTTTCTTAACGATCCTTTGTGATCTGCAAGGCTCAGGGGGTAAAACCTCTGGGCTTTTTTTGTTTACATCTGTTACCTAACGGTATTAGATCGAACCGTTTTAAGGATTATGGCTAAGAAATACATAGTTACAGCGTCCCCCGGAGTGCTACCATCTGAGGGTTATCATGCCGGAGGCGGCGTCTATCTGTACGAACTTGAGGAAAGTATCCTCGCCGGATTGCAGGAGAAATATCCCACCGCCTTCGCTGTCGTAGGCAAAAAGGAGTACGACGAAGCAAAAAAAAAGATATTATCCAGCGGCTCGGTAATCGAGTCGGCGTCAATCGCGCCCCCAAATGCGCCACCTGCGGAAGAAGAGGTTAAGGTGGAGGAGGAAGAGGTTTTGAAAGTCAGTAAGGTTAAAGCACCAGAAGCACCAAAGAAGAAAAAGAAAAAATGAAACGAGTACTAACAATAGCGGCGCTCCTTATCTTTACAGGTAGCGTGAATGCGGGCTGGTTCAGCGCAGGCTGGAAGCCTAGTCCCAACCTAACTCTGTTCGGGCAGAAGATAAACTGGCCACTACCCTCTCTTTGTATTGGGAAGGCAGCCGGTGTCCTACCTGACGCAGGGGTATCGGCAGATGGAGTCAATGTTAAGATCCCCTATCTGTCAATCGACGTTCCTTTCCCTAGTCTCACCCTATCTGCCGGCAAAGATAAGCCGAAGGTAGAGCTGAAGCTGGGTGAAGTGAACACAACCGAGCATAAACCAAAGGAAAAGTAATGACAGGAATAGAAAAAAGTTTTTTATCTGCATCGGGATCATTGATATACCCATCCACGAATGCTGCTGTTGCCAATAGCACTATCTGGATTACGGGTATCCATAACGCCAATGCGGCAGATGCCACCGTGAAACAAGGCAGCGATGTTGCAACGGTAGCAGGGTCTGGAACGATAGTTACCAAGGTTAAGGCAGGCACATCGTTCACCCCGGCAACGCCGATAAAGTTAGGGGCAGCGAAGGTGATCTATACTGACAAGGTTGACGTTACCTTTACCTTTGCGGAAGAGGGAGCGCCTGCGTTTACCGGCCCTGCTGGTTATACTGGTACAGCTACATCTTACTGATATGGCATACGGAAAAAGAATTAAAGGTGGCCAAAAGATAACACCAAGAACAAGGCCAACGGAGGCTGGTCGGCGGCGGGTTGAAAAAGGTGTAAAGGCTGTAGCGAAAGGTGTAAGGAAAATCGCGCCTGTAGTTAGGGCTGTTGCGAACCCTGCCGGCATACCAATACGAGCTGTAAACAGATTAACAGGCCCGCTACAAGCGAGAGTTGCCAAGGGAATAGGCAAGGGAATAGGCAAGGGCATCAACCGCCTTCGTGGGCGTGGCCCGAACAAATAAATTGATGACATGACGTGGGCAGAGTTTCAGGGCGTGGTCAAGGAACTGCTCCCGGTTGACAAAGACCGGGGGAACATAGCTGCGTTTCTGACTCGCTCCATAAAGAACGGCGTACTGGACATTCAAACCTACATCCCTTTTTACAGGGCAGGTAAGACAGCTCAGTACAACATCACATCTCCTGCCGGCAAGCTGCCTCTAACAACAGAGGGCAACGCCAGCGCGGGGAATCTTCCTAGTGGTGCGCGGCCAGTTGAAGCGTGGGTGGTGCAGCTCGATGATCCCAAGGTGGATGACAGCTCGGACAAGGAGTGCAACCGTTATCCTTTAAGCCCATACCCCTATCGTAACCGGCATGATTTAGTTTGTGCCATGCCAGAGGTGTATGGTGGGCGCAGTCACATCACCATTGGAAGAGCGGGAGATTTTTTAGTGTACCCGTCCATCGACGACAAGGCTGTATTGGAGTTGCACTACGATGCGGTAGACGCGAACCACGCTGAATCTGATACGGTTACCTACGATGACGACGTGGCGTTAGGCGTGTCTGACTACTGTAAGGCGCGGATCAGCCTGGAGGTGGACAAGGATGCGCAAATGCACGGAATCTATTTTAACCAATACCTAACACAAAGGCGCAAGCTGTACCTAAGTGCGAGGGAGAGGCAGCAGGTCAAGTATTACAAGGGTGTGAGCGGTCATTTCGTTCAGGTATGCACCACGGGAACCACGGATATAATTTCAAATTGCGGGTGTTAACATGGCAACTACAGCAAGTGCAGTAATCAATACTACGGACACGGCAACAAACACGCCGACTGTCCCCGACGCATCAGCCACGACCAAGTGGCAGGAGTACATCTGGGTACGCCACCTCGCTGGTGACGATGCCTCTGACAAGGCGAAGTTTTATGTTTGGAACCCCAACATAACATCTGTCACGGACGGGCTAAAGACGCTTAAGTGGCAGGAGGTTACAGCAGCGGTAGCTTTCAGCGACATAACCGGGACAGCCACCATAGCCCAGCTTCCGACCGGCATAACGGTAGCCAACCTTAGTATAGACGGGGCCATAACAAACACCCACTTGGCTGGCAGTATTGCGAACGACAAACTGGCCGGCGGCATAACTTACGGGAAGATCACATCGGTTGACGCCGCTGCGGTAACGAGCGTAAGTAATAGCAAGATACCTGTTAACACTATCCCGACGGGATTAACCAATGCGAACATAGACAACATCCTTGCAGTCGAATCAGTTGACTACGCTAAGCTAAACATAGGCGACGGTTTAATACCGGCAGCAAAACTAAGCACCACTCCCGGCACGTTAATAGCTTCCAACCAGATAGCAACAGTTAGCGCAGCTACAGTCACAACAGGTTTCCTCCCTCCTGCGCGACTGGAGTATATGTTCGAGCGCAACCTGCCGATTGACACGTTGGATAATGCTGCACCCGGAACTTATAACCTACACACAGAGCTGGCAGATGAATCGGCAGTTTTCGAGGGGATAATAAGGATGCAGGCAACAGCAGGTTCCGGCGAGGTTATCGTTGCATTACCCAACCCATCGGTTACTGCCTATAATGGGAAAGCGGCCAAGCTAAGTGTTTACAAAGGGGGTAGCGCCACGCCGGGTAAGGTAACGATTAAGGTTTGCGCTAGTGGCACAGATTCGAGTTCGTTTGCTACCAACATGATTGTTGACAACAATAACGGTGAGCTAACGGATAAGGTGGTAATCATGCCTGCATTAACCGAGAACAAGGCAAGGAAGGTAGTGATAGATTTACTTTCAGACTGTGTGTCGGGCGTTGGCCAATGGATTGTATCCGGCGGAGCGGCAGTCTCTGGCGTAGGTGTAAGCTCTCAATCTGGAATCAACCTAGGCCAAGGCGATGACGCGGCGGAACCAGATGGCGTTAAGACAACAAACATAGAGATAACCGGCAAGGAGACAATAAACACGGGCAACCTTGCGACTAATAACGATTATGATGGCATCGCCTTTTGGGCCACCACGGCTGAAGTTGATTATTGGCAAATTCAAATACCCGGAAGCGGATATGCGCTCACGAACAGGATGGAAATTGCCGCTGCACAAACTGGTGTAACTGAGCAAGTTACATTTGAACCATCAATTGTTGATACGGAAGGCGGGGTGGCGGGTAGGTGTACTGGTGTTTTTCTACTATCCGCAGACCGGGGAGTCTTTAGTAAGTTAAGTGGGGACACCTTCGACGAGAGGTTATACCCTCTAACAACTTTAGCGGGATTCGGTACTGGTAGCGGCGCACAGTTAAGGGTCAGGCTCAGGGGTATCGCGCCAACAGAAGTAGCCATCGGCGAAAAGTTTTATGATCCTTGGAGCGGCGGATCGGCTAGAGTTAAAACCTAATGGCAGCGCGGCGCAGATATAAAGCCTATACTTTCACCCCTTCCCAGGGTGGCAGGCTCATGGCGTCTGTATCCAAGGACACGGTTGGCGTTAAGAATTACCTAACAAAGCGGGACTTCCGCCGGATGCTAGACAGGGAGCAACGCCGCGAGGGGTATGATTACTTTGCGCCCAAGGACATTTTATTTACCAAACAGTACTCGCAGTACCCGAAGGGCGATGGCGGCGAGAGCAAGACCGCCGAGATAAACCTGATACACATGGCCATCAGGCCGAACGGAGACAAGGCGGTTATTGTCGGGACTACCGCCGGCTATCTCTATAGGTATGAGGGTACAGATGTACTAAGATATTTCACGGATACACGAGACAGCGACCATAATGACATTTACACGGAGGAGTCTGACTTGTGGGGGAGCGAGCTGATAAGCGGTTCCGGCAACTACTCATCCCCATCGTCAGGCAACGGGGTCTTCAACCAGACCGTCGAAACGGGTGAGGAGTATTACTACACTAGGAATGCGGCCGACGCCAACTTGGTTAACGGGACTGAGACGCTAACGGCATCCGGCTACTTTAAGGCGCAGTCTACTTTGGTCACCCTTAACGGGGCAGCTTCCCAGGATGTGACAGCAAGCATAAAGAAGCGTGATGCGTCCAAGGACTACGCGCAATCTGTGCCGGAAGAATGGAGAATAATCCACACCCCCGACAATGCGTCGAAGAACAGGCTCAGGTGGGAGGCAGTCAACATCAATGGGTACGCCGTGTTTAACAACGGAGCCGACCTGCCGCTGGTCTACAGGGTTGAGTGGGAAACCGCCAAGCCTATATACGCGCTTAGAGAAGCTGGTGTTGCACGGGTTGGAACCATTGGTGAGTTAAGCGGCATCCTTGTGTGTGGTGACATCAGCCAAATGAAGCAGGATGACATTGAGGCATCTATGTTGTCGGCTAGTCCTTATGGATACTACTCCAAGTCAGTGGACAGGTTAGGTTACAGGGTTTTGTTCTCGGACTTGGACGACCCGATGAGCTTTGGGGCAATTGCCAATGCAACAATTTTTGAAAGGTCAAGGGTTATGGCGTGGAAGTGGGTTCCTTCGTCTATAGGTCTGGATGAAGTGACCATTACTGGAGCTGGTGTGGGAGGGGGAAATTTAACAGCGAACATTGTTGGCTCATACACAAAGGCTGCGGGTTCCTTGAAGGTTATGGCCCCATCGTTTAAGGGCAAATATCCACAGGGCAATTATTCCAAGGACATAAAGCACAAGGATGCTGACGACGTTGAGTTCGAGGGCATTAAAATCCAAGAGGAAAACCGAACACCGAAATACTTGATAAGGGCTTTCGAGATCGGGGAGATAATCCACTTTAAGAATGGGGCAGCGTTTCAGTTCACATCGAATGCAGCTGCCAACGATGAGACAATCTACGGCTTGCTGATAGGCGACGTGACAAACGATGAGCAAGGAGATGCGGCTACAAACTATGTTAAGCTAGATGAGTTCGCTGATTACTCCATTACATCAACAGCGGTGGGCAAGTCAGATGCCTTCTCTAGCACATCGGGGTTTGACGACCTGCAAGATGACGGCAGCGCAATACTTAAAATGGCTAAGCTTCAGAACGTGCTGGTTGTGTACAAGGAGACAAGCATCTTCTTAGCCGAGTACACAGGCGATACTGATGCACCGTTTAGGTTTAATTTTGTAAAGATCCCGGCGTCCAAGGCTCTTAAGTACAGGCACACGGTAGCCAACGTGGAAGGCATGGCTCACATTTACGCCGGAGACTCCGCGTTCTACTCGTTTGACTTGGCTTCAAGAAAACCAAAGGAACTGCCAGCTTTTAAGAACACCGACACCCTGTTTTTCAACGATGCGTCGAGCGCAAACACAGAAAGCATATACGCGGCGGACAATCAGGTAACCAAGGAGATTTGGTTTGTTACCAATGGCTCATCCAGCGACAAGGCATTGTGTTTTGATTACCTGTTCAACACATTAAGCACTACTTCTGCGAATATCACGGCTGCTTCAACGATAAAGAAACCCGGCACAGAGGAAGACTGGTTCGTTATGGGCAACAGCGGTGGGGTTGTGTTGGTTTACGGGCTAACCCACGAGAGCTTTGGCAGGTGGGCAGGCAAGACTTACTTCTCCCGCCGAGGGAATAAGGACTATAGTGCCACCGAGGAGAACTACGCATCGGTAATGGAAAGCGGAGCCGAGGATTTTGGGGATGGGTTTAACGAAAAGGATTTAAGGAGCTACGTACTGCATCTGGCCCACACATCAGACAGCCCAGCCACCACGTTGGATATATCGGGATACCATAACGTAGGGGATATTGTGTCCGGGGATACAGACAACGTGCTTGAGACAAAAGTGTTCGATGATCCCGACACAAAGAACTTGCTACCCCTTTACTACAAACAACATTACTTTCAGGACAAGATAACAATTTCCACCGGCAACGTGCAGGTAGCAGGCAAGACCTACGAGGTGGCCGGTGTGGATTCACGCAGCTTTGTAAGGACAGACGACGCATGAGCATTACTCTTAGAAACACATCGGACACCACCACATCCCAGACATACGATTACGCGAGCAAGACCACGCCGCTGACATCAACGGAGGTGGACAAGAACTTTATCACGCTGAAGCAGAAGTGTGATGAGCTGGCAACAGATTACACTACTACGTTTAACGCGGACGGATCGCTAAAGGACGGGGCAGTAACGTCGGTAAGCATAACTGACAACAGCGTTACGGCCACCAAGATAAAGGACAGGTCGGTTGATTGGGACGAACAGCGGAACATTATCTACCTAACGGACACATCCACAGCCGTCAACAAGGTGGAGGGGACACTCAATAACTATCAGGACAACTCAGGCTTAACCGCTCTTCCGGCAGGTACTGTTATCTACTTCAAGCCGGCAAATGAAAACACAGCCAGCGTTACTCTTACGGTTAAAGACCTTAACACTACAACAGACGACAGCACCACCCTGCTTTCGTTGGCGTTAACGAAACAACTGGACGTTCCTCTTACCACAGCCGACCTGAAAGCGGGGGGAGTTTACGCAGCGTTCTATGATGGAACAACGCTTCAGTTGGTTAACACCCTTCAAGATCCTACAGTTGAGATTAAGGAATCCGTCTCCAGAGTACAGACCTTTGGCCCGATTGAATGGCTGGTCGGAGACGGCGCAATATCAGCTACGAACGAACTTGCTACAACAGGGGGAGACAGGTACAACGGAAAATCAACGGGGCTAAGTGAACACCCCACGTCAATTACTGCCCTGCTTAAATGCAGAGTTGCCGATGGTGACTACACGGCGGGTGACCTTATTCCAATAGAGCTGGCAAGAGACGAAAGTGGTGACCCCGGTTTTTCAGTCAGGGCATTAGAAACTGAAGTTAAGGTGGCCCGAAGCAATCAAGCCTTGAAGCTGCCTCAGCCCCACACGGGAGGAACGTCGGTGATGACCTCCGAAAGATGGACGGTAGTGGTCAGGGGTACATTTCAAAACGATTCCACCTATTCTCCTGCCTATGTAGATCGGTCGCTCAGCTATCCAGTTGCGTATCCAAGCGGAGGAATCACGGTTGGGGATTATCTTTATATTTTTTCATCTCAAAACTCAAAAAACATCGGGCAGAACCCCCTCTACAAAATCAATCTTGTTACAAATAAAGCAATCTATCTTGACACAACTTATGGCTACCAGAATCCATCAATAATGCGGTATTCAGCCAACAACACGCTTCACGCTTCAAGCGTTAGCATTGACACAGCAGGGACTGGCTATGCGGTGGACGACGTTGTAACCCTAGGGGGGACTGCCACATACTCTTCGGTAGCTAAGTTTCAGGTTAAGAAAATTGTAAACGATGCAGCTACTGGGCCGGTTGAATCCTTGTATGAAGTAACGGACGCAGCCGGCACGAACCAAGACAGGGGAGCCTACACGGTAACTCCAGATAGCCCTACGGCCACAACAGGAGGGACTGGCAACAGCGACCTAAAGGTTATCGTTAACTGGTCATCAATCTCAACCTCTCGAATTTATTGGACTACAAGAACATCCAAGCTTTACTACATAGAGCCGAACAATTCCGATAACGCGGAGTCCGTTACGCCTGTCGGGAAAGATGCTGGTGGTAATTTTAGCGGGGTCGCAAGCTGGGTGTTTAATGTTCAGGTTATAAATGGCGGCGAGTACTACGGGTTTGATACCGCCGATTCCCCCGCAACCTTATCAAGCATATATCTTTGGAATGTTGAGGGAAATAGCAAGGTAAACTCCTCGGCTCTGAACCTGTTCACCAACAACACAGCCGTTAAGAACCTTGAGGGCCAAAGGGATAAACCTCTGGAGTGTCTCCAATGGAACCCTGTAAAGAAAAGGCTGTACGCAGCTTGTCGATGGTCAAACTTAATGCACATTTTTACTTGGGGCGACGGCAGCGGTGACCTGAAGAGCCTCTTCTCTTTATCGTCTCAGCCGGTCTACGAGAAGACCATTGGTATTCCAAATCCGGGCTGGCGGGCGCATAATAGTTTGAACGTGATTCATGTTGATTGGGACACGGACTCAGGCGAGGAGAAGTCGATTACAATATCCAAATACGATGCAAGCGGAATGATAACCAGAGCAGCTTGGAAAGAAGACTAATGAAGGAGCATTTTATTAACGTAGCTAAAGTCATAGCCCTGGCGGCTAACTTCTATCTGTTACAACTGCTGTTACCTAACGGTGATATGACTATGGCTTTCTGGCCGTTGGTTATTGCAGCAGGGGCGCAGCTGGTCGGCGGTGCAGCCAATCGTAACGCTGCGAAGAAAGCTAACAGGAAGAACCGCAAGCAGGCGGAAGCGGAACGTCGGCTACAATACCAGCTATGGAACGAGGGCAACGCGCTGTTCGGCCCCTACTCAATGACCGACCCCGGCCTGAATTACTTTCAGCTCAGCAAACAATCCGATGAACGACTGTTGGAGCTGGCAAGAAAATACGGAATATCATCTCGGAAGATAGAGGAAAAGTACAAGGTTAAGAAGAAGAGGTGGTATGACCCAGCTGGTCTGTTCGGCTCCAAGACTAAGACTCGGATGGTACTGGACAGGGAGGCTCTCATTGCTGAGTTACAGCAGAAGTCTGGCCGGCCTGACAAAGAGATGTTTCAAGGCGCAGTCAATAGGTTCCGCGAGGCCATGCCTTACTCCGAGGTGGCCTCTTATGCTGATATTCCCTCGATGTATGAAGGGTTACAGCGTGGAGCCGACGAAACTGCCAAAGGCATTTATGATGACAGCCTAACTGACAGGAGGATTTCATTCTACCAGCCTGTGTTTGATGCAAGGCAGGGAATGGTAGACGCCAGGAAGCAGGCCGAGGAGACAGCGTTGCAAGATACATTAGGTAACCTTGAAGCGGGGCAGAGAAGGAAAGGTTATTCTGGGGACAGCTTGGCCGGGTTGCAATTAGAAGGGCGTGCAAGAAAGGCAAGCGCCGGCACCATAAGCAAGATGCAGATGCTCGCTAACTTACAGAACCAGACCGATGTGCTTAACCAACGCATGAAGGGACAGGAGCTGAAGCTAAACAACATGGGGTTAGCTAACACTCAGGCATCGAGAGCAGCACAGATGAGGATGCTACCAGTAACAGCAGCCACCGACGCAGCGTTGCAATCCCAGAAAGCAATGCAGTTTTACAGGATGAGACAGGGAGCGCCACAGTTGCCCGGTCTACCTCAGTACCAACAACTGCCAACCAACACGGAACTCATTGCCAAGACAGTTGGTACTGTTGCGGGTGGGGTCATGCAGCAGAACGCGCAGGACAGTTACATGGCCAACCTTAAAGATATTGCAAAGATACAGTACGGACAAGGGGGAGGGACACAACAACCGGGTTATCTTCCCCCACCATCGGGCAACGCTTTCAGTAAACAACCCATATACGGCGGCGCAAACGTCAGACCGCCGGGGTGGTAAGGAGAATTAAAGATGGCTGAGTTTAATAGAACATCGTTGGACATAATGGATGAGATTTACGCCCCTTTCAAGGCGGCGCAGGCTCAGAAGCATGGACTGGAACGTCAGGCTGGGGGCGCAGCTTTAGCGAGGGAATTGCAGCTAAGGGATGCATACACCAAGCGACAGCAACAGTTAACAGATGCAACGACAGCTCACGAAAGCGGACTGAAACGCATCACGCATGAGTATGATGAGCGAGCTAGGGTTGCAGAGGATACAGCTGACAGACTTAAGAAAGATAAGCTCGTGGAGAGGCGGGAAGAAGCTGCCTTTTTATGGAAGAAGCTGGACAAGGCTGGCATCAATCCGGGGTTTACTGTCACGGAAATAAACGAGGCCACCTCAGGGGCATTAGCAGCTATGTCCGCCGGGATGCACTTAGAAGTTAATACGCTAACGGCGAGCAATAAAACCAGAACTGAAATCTTAGAGAAACTTAAATCTTATGAGAGAACTGAAGCAGGCAGGCTCGCTTTGCAAGAGGCACTCGGCACCGCCGACCCTATAGACTGGGAAGCTCAGGGGCAGGAGTCTAAGGCTCACTTGGATGATCTGTTTGGTGATGTCCACTCAAAGGTGGAACTTCAAAAGCTGGTTGGAACTGTCGGGTATACGACTTACAAGAGGAATAAAAGAATCCAGATGGAAGCCTTGGAGGATACCGGGATAATGGATTTCATAATGAGTCAAAGCCAAGCTGGCGCAAATGACCGAACGGAGGCAGCGAAATGGCTGGCCCAACTTCCCGGATTCGAGGAGCAACTGCTTCAAAGCATCAAAGATGATTGGACGCCCGGTGACCAAAGACCTGATAAACTAAGGGCGTTGATGGCGCACCTTGAGGCTGGCGATTTAACCGCAGCTTCAGCTTACCTTGAAAACGAGGGCGAGGCAGGGAACCAGCCACTCATTGAAGGTATCACAAAGTGGGCAGCGTTAGACGCATCCTCGGCGCAGACAAGGCTTCAGATCCAGATATTATCAAAGCAGGGAGCCTTGCAGAAGTTAACCTCTGTTAATAGAGAGATTAATGATTACATCGGGCGACACCCTGAAGTGGAGGGACAGCCAGTAGAGGACTTTTACTCAAATGAAGAGTGGGATGCTTTCCAAGGAAGAAGGCGAGCAGTTCAAGGGATTCAGCCACAGCCGTTAGAGCCGGGAGATCGAGGTCTCGAAGGAGCGATATTTAACGAACAGGGACAGCTAACTAGCGGGCAAGAAGGTCTTGTGACAAACGAAACACTCACGGAAGAGTTAGGTCTTAACGCTGAGGAAGTCGCAGAGGAAGCCGGGGCAGCAGTCGCGCAAAAGCTGGAGACTGAAGCTGGCTATACTCAGGAGCAGGTAGCAGCCGCCGAGGAAGAGCTTAACACGCCAAGGTTTGAGGGGGGTAGCGCAGCTTGGTCAGAGCAATGGGGTGGTGATGCAAGTCATCCCGGTGGGCTGGTTGGCCTCGGTCACCTTGGGGGTAAGACTCAATCCAGAGTGCCTGATGTGGCAGGTGAGGCCGTGCCTAAAGCCGAAAGACGATTGATGGCCGTTAGGAACAGACGGGTTGCCGAGAATGAGCATAAAGGGTGGAGTCGGAATTACGAAGGAAAGGTTGAAATCTCTCCCACAACATCGAAGAAACATATTGTTGCTGATACGAAGGCTGCTCACTTGGCTTACGACGAGCTGGATGCCATAGACGAAAAGCTGATGGCAATTGTTGGGCCTGAAAAATGGAAATGGCTTCAGGGATCGTTTGGGGTGGGGGCGAAAACTAGGACACAGAGGAATCTGAGACACACAGGATTTGCGCTTCCATTGGCCAAGACTGAGCGTTCGCTTGATGAGTATTACGATCAACCTGTTCCATCCACGCATTCTGGTACAGGCCGAAAGTACGTCTGGGATAAAGACAAGCAGGAGTTTGTTCTCCCCGGCCCGAACCGATCTTGGCCTTATGGCCCCGGTGATCCTTTTGGCCCACCGCTGGACTCAGTTCCGTGGCAACAACGCCGAGATGGTCAGCCACCGCCTTAAAGAGAAATGCCAAATGAGATTGTAGATTTTCACAGGAAGAGGTTTCCGGGTGATAAGCGCAGCGATGTAGAGCTTACCGTACTTTACACAACTCAACTTGGCGTCCCGTGGGTTGAAGCCAACGGCAAGAAGGTGCCTAACTTCTACCGCGACTACCGTACTGCTCGCTACGGTAACGAGAGTGAACTGGGAAAAGCGTGGGCGCGTGGTTCGCAGGGTGCTATGTCCTCGGTAATGGGAGGGGTTGGCCTTGCCCTAGAAGCGGTTCCAGGGGATGTCGGGTTCATTCAAGACTGGAAGAAGAGCGCGATGCAGACGGCCACAGAATTTGGGGAGGGTGCATCATCCCCTAGGATTGCCCCGCGCGAACCTGATTGGAGTAATGTGGAAACTGCCGGCCAAGCGGCGGATTATTTTGGTGCCTTATTTGGTGAAGCCGCCCCGTCTATAGTTGAAAGCGTTGCGGTAGGCGCAGCCGGTGCGTTAGCTGGATCGACAGTACCTGGCCCAGGAACCATAGCTGGCGGAATTACAGGCATCGTTGGAAAGACAGCAATAAAGAAAGTTCTTAAGGACGCAGTAGCCAAGAAGCTAAAAGATTTAACAGAGGATCAAGTTAAGAACGCCCTGGCCAAGAAGGGCAGCAAGAAGATTATATCGCAGGTCGATGATCTGGTTAAGCGCAGGGCCAAGGCCATGACGGCCCAGTATGGAGCTGCTACTGCCAACGCCCTTAACTCTTACGGCCTTAGTTCTGGAGAAATTTACAATGAACTGGCGAACGATCCAACCGTAGACCCGGACGATGCGTTCAACATTTCCTTATCCTTCGGGGCAGTCGCCGCGTTACCTGACACCATCCTTCCAAGCTTAGTCTTAAAGAGGATGGGAGTGTTTGATCGGATCGCTGGCGTCAGGGGAGCAACGTCTACAGCTGCCAGCAGGAGCGGCTTCATGCGTTACCTAACAAGGTTCCTGCCAACGGCAGCCCAGGCAACTGGCATCGAGGCGGCAACAGAGGGGTTCCAAGAGTACGTTAATATATCTGCCGAGAAGTACGCCAAGGATTTACCATTTGATTTAAGTAGCGAAGAGATTGACCGAATCAGAAGAGCAGCGGCGTTAGGTGCAGCTGGTGGCTTCATGGTTAGCCCGATGGCGGCCATCAATATAAGGGAGGAAGCGGACAAGTTCACCACCGAGGAAGGGGAGGAGCTAGGCCCGGACGCTAAGCCCGTTGCCCCCAGGAAGAAGCTGGTCGTTCCTGCGCCGGCAGCGCCAATAGCACCAGAGGTGGATGCACGGTTAATGCAACTGGCGTTACTCTACCTCCAAGGCAAAGTGCAATCCGACCCGGAGCTTTCAAAGGAATACTTCGAGGCAAAGAAAGATTTAGCGCAGCGCCAGAGGTTAATGGAACTTCAAGCCGAGTTCAGAGATCAGATCGCAGCTGACAAACTTGCGAGTGAAGAGGCGGCGGAAGGGTGGACGAAGACACTTGCCAAGGTACTAAAAAAGGAACCGTTAACGGACGAAGAGGCGGCCCAAGTGGTAAGCCGAGGCGGCCAAATAATCGAGGCGGGCGGTGCAAAGTTTGGCAGCTCCCCCGAAGCAATGAACGACCCGGAGGCGCAGGAGGACTTAGATCCAGAGGCCGCCGAGACCCCCACCGAAGATACAGCTGAGCCTGCTGAGACAGCCGTTGTCCCACCTGAAGTTGAAGCTGAAGTAACAGAAGCAGACAGGGTTGCGGAAGTTGAAAGACCCGATGAACCAGCAGTCATACCCGATGAGGCAGCCCCTGAGACAACCGATGTCCCACTTGCACCTGAAGAAAGGGCAAAGGAGATACAGCGCATTGAGGAACAGATTAAGCAGTTAAACGAGCTTGTCGCTCACTTTTCCAAGCAGGAAATAAAACCAACTGAACTGACTGAGGGAGAAATCAAGGAGTTCCCTAAGCTTTATGACGCTCTGGTCACCCGCGAAGTGCTGGCTTTGCGCCTCACTAAACTACGAGAAGGCGTAGATGAACCAGCAGTCATACCCGATGAATCAGAAGTCATGCCTGTTGAGGTTGTCCCTGACGAAGCCGAGGTTGCACCCGTTGAGGAACCTGCTGCCGAGGTTGTTGAGGAACCTGCCGAGGTTGGCCCGGTTGAGTTTGACTACGGCAAGACGCTTAACCCATTCATAGCCACGGCCAAGAGCGCACCCCAACCGCCCGTATCCGAGGTAAACAAATTTATAGAAGCCGACATAGCTGCCAAAGAGGCCAGGATCAAGGAGCTACAGGAGATCCAGAACCAAGCCGCCTTCCAGCTCGAAGAACTAAAAGCTTACTTCAGGAGTCAAGCGCCAGAGGAGACGATGATCGGTGACCCCTTGGACAGCACTACTGTTCTCGGTCAGCTTCAGGCTGGAGTTTACGCCCTACAGGATCGGGTAAACAAAATCTCCAGTCAGATCAGCATACAGGGCAAACGAATTGAGCGACTCAAGGAGAGCCTGGTTGCAGAGGATTCATTTATTGATGCCGCCACCGGCCAAGTCATTACGGCTGCCAGCCTTTCCGAGGACAGCTTAGCCTACGAAGACACCGTTCCATTAAGTGTTGAGAGAAGAGAGGACACGGCATATGGCGAGACCAAGGTAAGCTTTAGCACGATAGATAGGTCGATAACTGGCGGTCAAGCAGCCCCGGCTTACTACGAGATAGACCCGGACACCGTTGACAGCTACGAGCAAGCGGCAGTCGCCTTAGGAGTGGAGGGGCAAAACGTCAATGGCCTAGCACAAACGCCGCTGCTTGATGCACAGTCCGTAACTAAGGACGCCAAAGGGGGAACCCGCGCAGCTAATGACGTAAGAAGGTTAACGGCTTTCCTCAACAAGGAGACAGGGGAGGTGTTTGTCCTTGGGACAGGGAAGCAGAGACTTGGTAAGGCAGCTGGCGAAATTGTTTTCTATGTGGATCGAGGCAAGGGGAAGAAGGGATACCTAACGCAAGAGGACGTAGCTTCCCAGGGAAACCTTATCCCGTTCGCCTCTATGCGGCTCACCTCTCCCAGGTCGAAGCCCATGTTCTACTATGAGTCTCTTGGCCAGTATAGGGAAGTAATGGGCAATGCCCCGGCTAGGCTCATCGAAGCTAAGGACGCTGCCCTGAAGTCAGCTGCAAGCGTACAGACCGGGGACGTGTCTCAAGATAAAAGCCCGTCGCAACTGGCAGCAGAGAAGAGCGCGATAGAACTCACAATGCTTCTTACGGCTCAACCAACAATACTGGAGTCGGCCTATGACGCGATTGACGCTGGCGAGGAAATAGCTGAAGCCGACTATGAAGCTCTGGTTGAAGTTGCGACCGTACTTATAGCCGGAAGGGCCAAGCAGGGCGACCTAAGTGGCATACAGAGTCTTGAGGCGGCTGGTGTGTCACTTGACAACCCGCAGGAAATCCATGAATATCTTGGCGAGCAATGGCTGATAAAATTTAATGAAGTTAAAAGACTAGCAGATGAAACAGAAAACCCGAAAGAAACCTTCATCAATATCCTTACAAGTGAAGCAGGTCTTCAACCCCAGCCGGTACGAGAAGAAGCACCCCGGCAGATTGAAAGCGATATTGGAAGGCAAGATCCAACCAGACCTGACCAGATTCACGAAAGCCGAAGACGCCGCAGGCCAAGCAAACTCGCCCGTCTATATCAACGACTACCACAAGAAGCAGTCCGAAGCCTTGAAGAAGGAGATCTCGCAGCAGCAGCCTATGTCGCGGGAGAAGTTCGACGAACAATACAGGATAGCGAACCAGAGCCAAGAACCCTAACCGAGCGGGTTGACCTAGATAAGAAGATAAAGGTCGCGGAGGGTGAGGCTCTCCAGAAGTGGGCTGCCGAGAACGGAATGATGTCCGACCGCGATGCGTTCTTGGAGGCATACGAGGAAGGTGGAGGTCAAGGCGGGGTTGAACATAAGATAATCTTCGAGGGCGAGGTTGTCCGCAAAGCCAACGACATCAGTATGCACGCCACTTGGTCTGCCTACTTCGAGCGGTTGGCGATTACTAATTTTCTATTTCCCGAAGCTCCTTACGAGTTGGTGGGATTCTCTTTCCTGCCCGAACACCCTAAGCTGGCCTCTCTTGGGACTGGTCAAGCGGATACCCTTCACGCCATCTCGACCCAACCTACCGTAGAAAGCGGAAGAAGGGAAAGTGCGCTTCACGATATGCAGCGACAGAACCCTGCGTATGTGGGGTACGTAAAGGAGATGCACGCTCGCATAGATGAGAAGCTGATGGAGCTTGGGTTCTTCCCTGTGACCAAGGACGCCAGTAAGTTTGGTTTGCTTACCGCAGAAAGGAAAAGCGGATTTCATTACTATAACCCTGAGCTGGGGATTCAGATTTCTGACCTACACTCTGGTAACGCCTACATTACCCCGGAAGAAAACCTTGCCGTATTCGACGCTGACGCCATCTCTCCAGACCAGCTTCAGTTTGGCCAAGGCGGCTTCCTAAAAGGATTACCAGAGCCAGACAGGAGCGCACACAGCCAGAGGAACAGGGACATTAAGAAGAAGCTGAGCAGGGAAGACCAGATACGGGAGGATGCCGCTCGCACCTATGACCACCCTGATGACACTATATTGGAAAAACGCAGAAAGAATAAGGCCAAAAGAGAAATTCAACTGAGGGAAGACCATGAGTGGATTAAGGCCAGACAGCGTAATCGACCTGATTCCAAAATACCTTCAGCATGGAAGAGTGCGATAGCCAAGGAGAGCAAGGACAACAGGGTTACCGTTAGTGCGTTCGAGGGGAAAAACGGATTCGGAGAAGTTCTAAGTTGGAAGTTAAGATTAAGAGTTGGGGTTGACGAAGACGTGGAAGCTGCGGAGAGTATCGTAACCCCCGAAGGTAATGTGCTTCGCTCCAGCGCAGCTTGGCCGAAGGCCGTGTGGGAGAAAACAGACGCTGTTCACCCGTCACCGCGCAAGCCCACGGCATTTAGGAAGATTCTTAAACACATAATCCAAACACACGAAGAAGGTTCAAGAGAAACGGCGATGGCGGAAAAGTTGCTTGCGATGGAAGATCCGCCGCTGGTTGTCGTAACGGACGGCACGATGGACGAGAACGCGCATTACTCTAGAGGGAAAGAAGTAGAGGGAGGGACTTTCTACGAGGGAACTTACCGAGCTGTGGATCATGTAATCACACTTAACGACTGGAACCATGATTCCAGTATGATAGAGGTTTTTTTACACGAGGCGTGGCACGCAAGAACGCTGAATGCAATTAACTTTGTTGTAGGCTCCAGCCGTGCAAGCGAGGAGTTCGTCAAGACACTCACCCCGGCCCTTGAGGGTAAGGCTCCAAATGAAGTGGTGGAGATTATGGGCAAAACTCCAGGCGGCAGGTTTAATCGGAACATCAAGTTGATACACAAGGAGGGCCAAGCGAAGTGGGAAGCCTTCAATCGGTTAGTAGACCTAGCCAACGAAAAGCAGTTCAAGGGTTGGCGGCTGTCGGATATACTGGAATTTTTGCACGAGGAGCCGGCCAATAGCGGGTTCCTGCGCTCGCACGACTTTAACAACTTAAACAAGAAGGAGCTTGTAGGCATCCTTAGGGCGGTACACGAATTGGATGATACTGATTATCGTTTTTTAGATTACCTTTTTGAGAGAACCAGCGAATTTGCGGTTGGCATTACTAACCCAGGCATGGTGGCTGTGCTAAACGCAATGGAGGCAAGCGATGAAACCCGTGTTAGCGAAAAACGGCGCAGTCTTTGGGACAAGGTGGTTCAGGCGTTTGCGGATTTATTCGGGGCGGCCAAAGGTTCTCTGCTGGAATCTTCTATCGCGGAAACACTAGGCTTCCACTACAACGACCGAAACAAAAACATTAAGTTCAGCCCTAGAGAGGCCGTTGATCCGTTGTCTCCATCGAACGAACAGGTTAGGCAACAGTTCTATGCGTCGCTGCAATCCCTAGCTACAGCCGGCGTGAATGTTCAGGTGTTGGAGACGGGGTTGAAGAGTCAGCTTGGGATGTACGTGGACAGAGCGATACAGCTTGTTGTCCCTGACCTGGCTAACCCGACGAAGGATACTGTTAGGTTACTGCTACACGAAGCCGGACACCAATTGTTCGACGACATGAGCATCGGGCTTCAGGGGATTTATCATAAGGCGATCAAGAACCTGACCGACGCGGAGCTACAGGTGGAGACCGAGAGGCTCGCCGGGAGTATTGCGCCGGACAACCCGATAGACGAGACCACACAGGAAGAGCGGCTGGTTGATTCCGTGGCCAGAGAGTTAACGGACGCTGGCTTCGATCCATCTATCGCTAGGTCTATGGTTCAAAGGGTGTTGGCCTATCTCCGCGAACTTTACCTCCGTGCATACATCGAGGTTCAGAAAGCCCTGCTTGGCCCGGAACACGTCAACGGGGAGAAGGCGCGGCAATACTTTAAGCTCAGGCTGGAGAGTTACCTAACAAAGAACTACTCGCCTAATGCGATCACGATGATGGGTGGCGCACCGATGACAGCTGAGGGGATCGGGCAGGCACGGCGGAGTGACAGGTCGGACGTAACCAAGGTGTATGATTTCAACACCGGCATCGTTGAGCTTAAGGAGATCGAGGCCGAGACGCTGGAAGACGTGCTGTGGAACTCAAGGCGCAGGGTGAAGTTTCTGGAGGATGGTACTAGCGAGGAGATCCCGATTGATCCGAAGCCTGAGTTATCAAGACTCAAGGTGGTTGAGGAGTACATGGAGGAAACTTACTCGGAGATGTACGATATGTGGAACCAAGCCGGCCTCAACTTGGATGGCGTATCCCTTGAAGATTTCGTTAAGAACACGCTCAAGACCAAGATGCCCAGCGAAAAGATTGAGGCACTTATCAAGGAAGGCGCACGGGCAGACGCAACGCTGGACAATCTGGAGGAGACATCAGCCAGACCCCGTGCAGCTAAGCAAATTTTCATACGGCTCAAGAAGGCGAAGGCGAAGTTTGAGGCCGCTAAGGGGAAGGCATACTCGGCTAAATCTGAAAGTGCGTTGAAGAGGTCACAGAACATAGCAGACAAACTCAAAGAGTTCCAAACCAAGTACACCGACCTGACAACCTACACGAAGAATATAGTTGGCATTATTGACCAAGCCCTAAAGGAGTACACCACCGGGACGAAAGCCAGTAAGCCGCATATCGTTAGCCGAATCCTCAAGAAGCTTGACCCGAAGTACAAGTACAAGAACTACAAGTCCGACCTGGAGAAGGCGCGTAAGAGAGCGTTGAACATGGAGGACGTACTCGCTGCGATAGGCGACATGGATCTGGATTTCGTTGGTACTGACCCAGAAGAGTTAGCCGTGCAGATCAGGGATGCGCTCGGAGACTCCACGCCAGGGAATAAGGTTAAGGACAATGTAGTCATCGCCTCTCTGCTTGGGTTCGCCAAGAGATACCCCGAAGCCATGATCCTGTTGCAGCTGCGAGGCGAGAAGAACAGGGCAAGGGTGGATCAGGCCATCAGGCTCATGCTGAGCGACAATGTAGCTGGCATCTCTGAGGCCCGGAGGTTGCTGCGTGAGACCATTACAAAGACCAGACAGGGGGAACGCCTACACCAAAGAATACTCGTCCTTAAACGTAAGATACGCTCCATATTCGACCAGCAGGATAAGCTCCAAAGGCAAGTGGATGCTGGCGTTGCTGTCGGCCCATTGTTAACCCAAAGGTCTGAGGAGGTTTCTGCCCTGTTCGAGGCTGAAGAGGCGGTCAAGGCAAGCCAATGGGAACCCATGCATTCAACGTGGTTCTATGTCCCTCCGTCGCCGGAAGCAACCGTTGACGAGATATGGGACAACAAGGAGAACCGACAGACCATTAAGCTTTCACCAGACGAGGACTTCGGGCGGATAACGAAGATCATTGAAATGCAGACGGCATGGCTGAAGGCCAATGGAGATGTCGGCGAGAGGCATGGGCTAATCAAACGACAACGCGACGGGTTAATGGAAGTGCAAGCAGACTTCACGCAGCACCAGCTTAGACAGAACGTAGTCACCCGGATGGTAGGCGACAGAGCCTCCAAGATGGAAGGGATAGGAGGGCCGCAGGCTAAGCAGATCGCAAGACGTGATCGCAGGTTTGTGAGTTTGCTTCACACATATGGCGGCAACCTAACACAACAGAAGGGTGTCGCTTGGGCCAAGGCTGAAAAGGAAGCAGTCAAGGCAACCGGGTCGTACAATCTGGATGAGTTCAAAAACAGGTTCTATGCACCGTTCCTTACTTTCGCGGCAGAAAACACAGAAATACTTGAGTCATTCCCCGGCAACGTAAAGGCAGCAGAAAATGAAGTGATTAGGAAAGCCAAGATCTATCTGTCTGATCGCACCAACGGGGAAAGCGACAAGGCTTGGCCGCAGTTGGAGAAGTTGTTCCGGCTCACCGCATCTAGGAACGGGTTCGTGGATAATATGCGCGACAAGATGGGGGTTAAGGTTCTGGAAGAGGTAAAGATTGGAGGCAGGGTTAAGAGGTTTTTCCGAACCACCATAGGTTCCCCGCTGTTCTCGATTATGCGCAGAACCAAGGACAACACAGAGCTTATGTATAACTTCATGCGCCAGTTCTGGGGTGACACGAGGATACGTAAGCAGGAAATTCTTGAGGCTGCGGAAGCGGGGCCGGAAGCGTTAGCCGCCTTGTTCGAGGGACGCTTTGAAGACCGGGTGATGGAAGAATTTGTTGAGCCTATAATGAACAGGCCGAAAGGAGCTTTCCCTATGCCGGAAGCAGCTGGTGGTGAAAACTTCGACCCGGCTGAGATAAGTGAGGCGTGGGATGCGACTGAAGGGCTTGAGGGCGAGGAGAAAATTATTCAGTTTGCCTATAACCTAGCGCAGCAGGCAATCACGGCAGAAGAACAACTGGCTCCTGCGGTGGCCGACATCCTCAAGGTGTTCCCAAGATACTTCGGCCAACTTCGTAAGCTCTACGAAAAGAAAGCAGAGAACAAGAGCATGAACCCTGTCCCGGTTCACACAATGATGGACGCCAGGATAGCACAGAACTTCCCGTCCGAGTGGCTGGACTACTCCACTTACACGGAGCGCGAGATGCGGTATTACGCAGAGTCCCTTGCCTATGAAGCCGCATACGGACGAGACTTGGTTGGCATATTCAGCGACTTCGACGAACTAAGGAAAGTGCTTTCCAATAGGGCTAGTGACTACAAGATAATCTCTTCGGAGGTAATGCGTGACAGCAGGTTCAGTCGCACCCAGAAGGAAAGAGAGATCGGTCGCAGGGCCAACGCCGTGGGTGGAATCAGGCTGCTGAAGGGCGCTGCAAAGGATTTGGATGTAGTAAACACAGAGGAATCTCGGTTCCGGGCCATACTAAAAAACAAGGCAGAGCAGCTTGAGTACAACGCCAGCATGGAGCTGGTCAGCGCACTAACCGGGGCAACGGTACAGGGAATGACCACCGCAATTACTGACATGAGTACCGCGCTTGAAGGGCCGTTCCGTAAATTCGGACTCAGCTCGTTTGGCCTGTCTGCCCTGTTTAAGAACATCAAGTATACAAGTCTGGAGGCCATAGGCACGCTGATACAGTTGTTACCTATCAGCTGGAACGTGAACGCCGAGAGGGTTAAGAGGCGGACAAGACTTGGAATCGTAGACGATGATTCGCTCGTTAGCTTCAGGGAAAGGTACGTCAGCAACATGGCAGACGAGTTCCGATCCACAGGCATGACCGGCAAGGCAATGGAGGCTGTATCAAGAGCAGTCAAGACGGTGCTTCAGGCCGGGATCGGCAAGGCAAAGAGAAAAGACCAGCTATACACAACGCTCAAGGCTGCACCGTTCACCATGTTCGTCAACTGGCAGTCAGCCGGTTCAACCGATAGTCTTTTCGACCTGTTCACAGACTTCGTTGGTAGGGCGGGTGAGTTCTTCGACAACAACCCTGCGGCTATGGCAGATGAAAACTACCAGCTTACCGCAAAGGACTTAGGGCTTAAGGATCGGCTGTTCGGCTTGATTCAAAACGAGAAGGCATTTGAATATATCGTAAACACCCTGCAACAACACGGGCTTAACCCAACCAGGCTAGGCAGGGAGTGGGTGCTAAACGGAAAGACTAACCCGCTGACAGATGAGCATTACAGGAGGATAGCTGCGCTGTCTGCCACCGAGATCATGCTGGAAAACACAGCCGTCACTCAGCCGTCATGGATGATGTCTAACAAGATAGCGTTAATGGCCAGACCGCTCCTAAGGTGGGGCTTCATTAAGACAGGGGATCTCGCCAAGCAGCTGCCCATGATCGCCGACTTACAGAACCTCAACATTAAAGACCCGAACACAAGGAAGGCGCTTAAGGCTTACAGGGACTTCGGTATGGCAATGGCGATGGCGATAATCCCTATCTCCTTGGCATGGGCGATGGTCAGGGACAAGTACGAGGAGGAGGCACTTGGCAAAAGGGCCAACCTGATGAGGTTCGGGGAAGCCAACCCGTTCTTTGTGGTGCTGGACAGGCTGGATCGCGTCGGCACCTTTGGCATGGCCGGCGAGATGGCCAACACCTTAATCAACATGGATAACGCCAGACAGTTTGGGATTGATAACCGCGTGTTTGCCGTTAACTCAGTCCTGTCCTTGAACAAGGCGATGGGAACATGGATCAGGCAAGGGGAGGCAACTTATGCCACGGTTGGAAGGCCGGCTATGATGGCGCTGGGCTTTGGCGGTGCGCTTCAGAACTTCCAGTTATCTAACAGTCTATTGGGCCTGGATAATTTTGAATCCCGTTACGCAGCTAGGACTAACGTGAACAACATCCTTCGATCTGCCGGCAAGGAGCTGGGCCTGGATGTCCGTAAGTTCTCTGGCGGTGGCGCACTCCCAACACCCATGAAACCTTGGATGACGGAGATGGTGCTGTCTGCATACGCCAATGATGGGATCGCGTTCAGGAACGCCTACGGTATGGCCCTGAAAGCTGCCGAAGCTATGGGTAAGGAAGACCCGGTGAAAAGCGTTAAGTCCTCCCTGACCATGTATCACCCACTCAGGTATGTGTTTAGATCTCCACCATTAGAAGATGATTTCAGCAGGATACAGCGAGCAGCCGGTGGCACAGGCAGGCAGGCAATAAACGAAGCAGTTAGCCTGTTCAACAGATACGCGGAAATGCTGGGCATCACTCCGTACATGGGCAAGAAGGCAAAGAAAAGCGGAGCAGTAGACCTATTCAAGAAACCCAGCGGATTCAGCGTGCCAAGGGTAAGCTACAAGTCGTTCTCCGTTGACAAAGGGAGCCTACTGCCGTTTTAATTGCGCGTTAGGTAACATAATGAATGTTGGAATCTTAACCCCTGGTCTCGTCGCCGCCGCGTTGAAACAGAAATCCGCTGGTAGCTCCAAGCGTATAGAGGGAGAGCTACCGTCAGCCCCGCCAGTCGCAAAGGATGTTCCTGAGTGGTGGGACGAGGCGACAACGGTTCTGGATAGGGTCAGGACAGAGACAAACAAATCTCTGGATAGCGTGGACTCGAAGATTAACGCGAGTAACATCAAGGCGCTCTACGAGGAGAACGCAGACACGAATGGATTTACCGACTACCTTAAGGATAGGCTAGAGAATCTAGAAGATGCCCTTGGGATAGAAGGGAAGGCGGTCGGGACAGAAAACAAGGATCAAGAGATTGAAAATAAAATTATCGGTGGAGGATCATTCTAATGGCAAACGTATTAAAAATTAAATCACGGCAGACGGGTTCGGCGGGTGCGCCGGGTTCTCTGGCTAGGGCCGAGGTAGCGTATGACGAACTTGGCGAAGTCTTCTATATTGGTCACGGCTCAGGCACGGACGCAGCGCGGGCAAAGAACGCCATAGGAGGAATAGGCGCATTCGTAGACCTTGGCACGGCCCAGACCATTACCGGGGCTAAAACCATGAGTAGTGCGACCAATGCCTTTACGGGTGATGGCTCCGCGCTGACCAGCCTTAACGCAACCCAGCTACTCACAGGCACGGTTCCTGTCGGACGACTTGACTCTGCCTCAACCACAGCAGAAGGAATCGTTGAACTGGCTACTGGAGCAGAAACCAATACAGGAACTAGTGCTACAAAGGCGGTTACCCCAGATGGGCTGGATGACTGGACTGGTTCCGCACGGGTCACAACGGTAGGCACAATTGGGACAGGCGTTTGGAGCGGAGACGCATTGGTGGCCGGCAAGGTTCCAAACCTAGAAGCCTTAACTGTCGGGGGTAATATAGATGTAAATGGGAAGCGTGTAATGAACCTCCCTGAACCTAGCCACCCGAACGATGCCGCCCGGAAAGCCGATGTTGATGCGGCTGTTCAAGGCTTGGACGTAAGGGAGTCGGTTAAGTATGCGTCTACAGCCAATATCTCAAACCCGACAAGCAACCAAAGTTCAGCCCATACTGTTGACGGGCAAACGGTGGTAGCCGGAGACAGGGTTCTTCTTAAAGACCAGACCACAGCTTCACAAAACGGAATTTATGAGGTTAGCTATGCAGACCCAAACTGGTCAATGTCTCGCGCTGCTGACCTAAATGCTAATGCAGATGCTTCGGCCAATATGTTTTTCTTCGTGGAGGCTGGGAGTTCGCTTGCAGATACGGGTTGGGTTTGCACCACGGATGCGCCTACTTTACTCAACCTTGTGTTCGCCCAGTTTAGCGGCACGGGTTCATACACGGCTGGCGACGGACTGGACATAACTGGAACAGCGTTTTCTGCTGACCTGAAATCCAACGGCGGGGTCGAGATTCAGTCTGGAGAGATTGCCCTTAACCTTGGATCAAGTGCCATAACGGGAACACTTGCAATTGGCGACGGCGGTACTGGGGCTACTGGTGCTTCCGCTGCCAGAACTGCGTTGGGTGTTGCCATAGGTTCGGATGTTCAAGCCTACGATGCTCAACTGGCAGACATAGCTGGACTAACCCCTACGGACAGCGAGTTCATAGTCGGTGACGGCAGCAACTTCGTAATGGAGACAGCCGCTAACGCAAGAACTTCAATGGGCCTTGGCTCTATGGCGACTCAAGCCAGCACAGCCGTAAACATTACCGGGGGAACCTTCACTATGAACTCCTCTCAGTCGGTTACTATAGATTGTGGAACATTTTAAGACATGGCAAATACTCTTCAGATCAAGCGCAGCACAACTGCGGGGAATGTACCTCAACTTGCTGCTGGCGAACTAGGGGCTAATCTTCAAGACAACACCCTGTACGTTGGACAGGACGCTAACACCAAGCTCCTCATCCACTCTGACACAACTGACGGGTCAACCACCTTCACGGATGCAAGTCCGAGTGGTCATGCTATTACGGCTAGTGGTAATACTCGTCACGAAACAGATTATTCTAAATTTGGTGCAACAAGTATTTTCATACCTAATGCAGCAAGTGATACAGTAAATATTCCATTCCACTCTGATTTTGAGTTCACAGGTGATTTTACTGTTGATATGTGGGTAAATGTATCAAGCGGTGGAGATAGGTCGCTTTATGTTCAATCTGATAGTAGTACATATCTTGCATTAAACTATTCAAAGTCAGCCACACAATTTAATTTATATATTAATGGTGGTGGAGCAAGTCAAACTCCAGCGTATGATCTTGTAGGATGGAATCATGTTGCTTGGATACGGAGTGGTAATCAATTGGTTTTGTATGTTAATGGTACTGCTATTAATACTGTAACTACTAGCGCTACTCTAGGATATGCAGCGGGTAATCAGACCATAAATAGATTGGGCGGTGGAGCAGCTACTACACCACATTATTGTGACGAACTGCGAATCTCCAAGGGTATAGCCCGTTGGACAGCAGCATTCACACCACCAACACGCCGCTACGGTGTCATGTCGCCAGAGCCTACCGGGGATCATCTACCGTTGAGTGGGGGAACGCTGTCGGGTGCGCTAACGGCTAATGGTTTGCTGACGGGGTATTTGGCTGGCACGGGAACCGTTGCAAAATTTCAAACTACTGGTAGAGAGTCTAATATTTTAATACAAAACGATGCTCAAACTTGGAAGATCGTTAATTATGATTACGGCAATAACGGCACAGACCATTTAGGGTTTCATGATGGTACAGCGGATAGATTGGTTATTGGTAATAATGGCCAAATCGGTATGGGTACGGCCACCTTTGGAAGCAATTCAGTTTTAGAGATTCACAAGGCAAGCGGCAACCATCACTTGAGGATGAAGGCGGCTGATAATGCTTCTTGCAGTTTGGCTTTTCAGAACGCCACAGGGAACGAAGTCTATTGTGGAATGTTCGGGGATCAGTCGGGCGGCATAAATAAGTTTGGCATTTACAACGGTGGGCTTCGCATGACGGTTGATTCGTCGGGGGTAACGAACTTCACAGGTACAGTAACTTGGCCAAGCGGGGGATCAGCTAATGCCAATACAGCTTATACTTACTCACAAGTGGGCCATCTCCCACTAGCGGGGGGAACGCTGACGGGTGCGCTGACGGGTACTAGTGCTGCTTTTAGTGGGGCAGTAGAGCTTTCTGGAGGGGCAAGACTTATGCTCGGCCAAGGGCTGTTAGGGCAAACGAGTGGCGGCACTTCCACACAGCTTATTTTCTGGGGTGGCACATACGCTTACTACGGGAGAACCACTACTTCACCTAACAACGGAACCGTTACAGGCCATGTCTTTAGGGCTGCTGGAAACACTCGGCTAACCGTTGATAATAGTAACATCACCTTGACGGCTCCGCTGACGGGTACTAGTGCCAACTTCACAACCGACATAGACTGTAGAGACATCTCTCCCAGAGACATCATTGGCGCGGATGATATTGATGCTTCCACTCTGACCCTGACAGGTGCGCTGACAGGTACGAGTGCTGCGTTTAGCAGCGCGGTAAACATTAACGCCCAAACAGCTATCAACATTAACGCTGATTGTGCTGGCAATGTAGGATATGCGGCCCAGTATTTTAATTTAGACAACTCAACAAGTGATGCCACGGGGCATATACGTTTAGCGAGAACGGCTGGAACCGCATTTCTTGGGATGGAAATAGCAGCGGACGCCAGACACGGGATACGGTTTTTAACCACGGATGGCGGCACGTTAACCGAGAGACTCAAAATAGATCAAAACGGTTCATACACATTTACTGGCCACGGAAACTTTGTAGGTGGGACGTTTAGTGGGTTAATAACTAATACAGCCGATAGTAATGGGCGTGTATCAAACTGGAAGGCGAATAGTGCTGGGTTTGCTGTTAATGTATTTCAAACAAGTGCTGCTGGTGATAAGTGGGCGCACGGCATAAACAGTAGTAACCAATACTATGTATACAATTATGCCGCTAGTGATGTAGCTTTGCTCTTTGACGCATCAAGTAATGCCACGTTCGGCGGTGCGCTGGCTATTGGCGGCAACATAACCAATAGTAATGACGCGGGTTATTATTACCTTAACAATGCCGGGACAGGAAATAGCGGGGTTTATATTGCAGGATTTAGTACCGACATTATGAGATGCCATGTTCCCGCTGGTAAATATTTTCAATGGGAGGTTGGTGGGGCAGAGAAATTAAAAGTTGATTCAGCCGGGTTGTTGACGGTTGCGGGTGGGCTTGACGTTACCACCGACATAGATTGCAGGGACATTAACCCAAGGGATATCATAGGCGCAGATGATATTGGCTGTTCCACGGTTACTACTACCGGTGGTGCTACGTTTGGCGCAGCGACTACGGTTAATGGTGCGCTGGCTGTAAACTCTACGGGGACGGCATTGGCGGTGAGCGGCAATATAACCGGGGGAGGTACTGCCATATTTACTGGGGACTTGACCTGTTCTGATGACCTTTATCTTAATGCTACAAATGCGTGGATAATAGCGGGAAGGGTAGGAAACGCACTAACTGGTGGCACGTTAAGAATACAAAATTTTGGAGAGTTAGAAGTAGATGGGCATTTAGACGTAAACGGTACTGGCACATCCACATTTGCTTCCGACATATCAACCCCCGCCTTATGGTACAGGGCCAGTTCTACTGCTGTTCATTGTTGGCAACCGAAAGGCGGCTGGTATCACGCTGGGGCGAACTTACATACGGGTGCGATTAGGATTACTCTTCCACCGATGCACGATGCGATGGTTTCGTTTTGGGTTGATGTTTATGACTAC
>Ga0315329_10000107_pt1 | contig 31488 bp, 32 predicted proteins | sample M150032315metaG_FD_203459 | JGI IMG/M metagenome (GOLD analysis project Ga0315329, IMG submission 203459) | Ammonia-oxidizing marine archaeal communities from Monterey Bay, California, United States - M1 500m 32315 | ecosystem: Environmental > Aquatic > Marine > Coastal | place: USA: California...
CAGATGTGCTGAATAATGGTACTAAGCGTGGACCTAGAACCCTGATTATCACAGTGGTCGAGGGTTCTTCTCCATTCTACCTAACCGATACGAGTAATCACTCAATACAGGTTATGGGAGTTTCAAACTTTGAGAGTCTAATACCGATTAACCCAATAATTGTCAATCGTGGGAATAGTGTCAATCTCTCTGCTGAATTAGTAGAGGCCTCAGATATGTGGCAAGCACTTCCAGGATATACAGTAGCGGTTAAATTCGATGAGACGTGGCTTACAGAGAATACTACTGATGTGAATGGTAGAACAAATTTCACCCATGCAATTCCATTTGATCAACCATTAGGATTGGTTCTAATTCAGTTCCATTACAATGGAAGTAGTGATTTGTTACCTGCGAGCAGGAATATCTCCACTGTAACAGTTAGGTCTGCTACTGTATTGGTAGTCGACGCAATATCTGAGAATCCTGTTGCTGGTGAATCATTCAATGTCACTGGTACGATTGCTAGTGATAATGGAAGCTCATTGGAGTACAGAAGTGGCGCCCTGTTGTCGGCTAACATTCTGTTCACGATTAATGGAATGCCAACTGGATTCCAAGTTCAGAACGGTACTGTTCAAGCCGATGGTACATGGGCAGCAGTCCTTACGCTATCTTCGTCTTTCGCTGCGGGTAGCAATTCCCTCGAAGCATCATATATCCCTACAGTGAACTATTATGAAACCTCGAATGCGAATGCAACATTCGATAGCAGAGGTTTCACCGTTCTCACCTTCCTTGCTCCAACCTTAGATGGAGCGGGACAACCTTCACTGAACTACCGTACCGATCGTGGGACCGATGTAGAATCGAGGCTGATGCTAATCGATAACGCAGGTTCTCCAGTCGTTGGTGTTCAAGTTACAGTATTAATCAATGGAACATCAGTGACATCTACAGGTACTACAGATGCATTGGGAATGGCCTATGTTAATCTGACCACACCAGTTGACCTTACTCCTGGCTTCCACTCTTTGAATGCTGAATTCCTTGGAACGTCTGGAACAACCGGATTGGTTGGAGATACTACTGAAGTTTCCTTCGTAGTTCTAGCGGATACCGTGGTAACCATCACCAACAATACGATGGTAATGACTGCTGGAGATGCTTTGGAAGTCAATGGTACATTGCTAGATGATTTAGGCAATCCACTGCAATTATCTGGAGTCAATTCTGGTGGCGTACTCCATCTCTATGTCGATGGACTGCCAGTCTCAAGTGTCCTTTCAGATGCAGATACAGGCTTCTGGGAAATTACATGGAATACCCCCGAAGGAATTACTGCGGGCGATCATCAAATCCAAATCCGCTTTACTGGAGGAAGGGATTGGGTCGACCCAATCGGCTCTGGTGATACAGCAAATCCAGAGTTCTACCATGAGGGCATTGCACTTTCAAATTTCTCGGTAAGTGTGCCAACCCAGATACTGATGCTAACTCCAGGTGGCCAAGTCGACCGTGAAGAGTCGATTACGGTCCAAGGCAGACTACTAGATATTGTAGATAATCCACTTGAAAACCAAACCATCGAAATTTGGCTTGGTAGTGTATTCCTAACCAATGTTACAACAGATGTATCAGGAACATTCACTGCAGTGCATCCAGTTCCTGCAGATGCACCATTAGGTGCTGTAACAATAAATGCAATATTCACTGGTACTACCTATTACCAACCTACTCAAGAGAGTGGAGTTTGGTATGTATACTCTCAGATATTGGTACAAGTCAATGTTGAGACACCGCTAGCAGTCACCGATTCGACTGTCATTGATGGATTCGTTGGCGATAACCAACTTCTTGGAATTGCGGGAATGAATGTTCTTATCTCGATTGAAGGAATTGAGATTGGCAATACCACCACTGATGCAAATGGAAACTTCAGCATCAATTGGACGGTCCCAGATATCTTCAGTGATGGAGCTCATGTCGTATTGGCATCAGTTCCTGCACAGGGATGGTATAGGGCTGGTGAAGGGAATACTACCTTCTTCCTTGCACATCGTAGTGGAATAACAGTCGATATCGTAGACAATGACGCAACACGCCTAGATAACTGGGAAATCAGTGGCCGCCTGTACGATCTCGACACCGCAGAAAATGACGGCCTCGGAGGCGAAATAATCCTCATCCTCCTCGATGGATACCAAGTTGGTACAGCGATTACTTCGATTACGGGAGATTGGTCTGCTGATATACGTGCTACAGAGAATCTGAGCCGTGGAGCACACGAACTTTCATTCATCTTCGAAGGTAGTAGTGGGCATCTTCCAGTCAATCAAACACAAAGCGTGAATGTATGGGCTGATGTAACGGTCCATATCGATAGTATCAGTTCAATAGTAGTTCGAAGCGATTCCATGCATTCACCGCTAGTAATCATCGGTAGAGTGACTGAGATTGGTGGACAAGGCGTCATGATTGATGATGCTGAATTGATACTTGGAAACCAAAGTGATTGTGCAAATGCCAATAATGGTGCACGATGTATCGTGATAAACAGTATTTCTTGGAATGGAGGCCAGTTTATGATTACGGCAATTATGCCAAGTTGGATGGAGCCGGGAATGACACAACTCAATCTCCAAACTCCAGCAAACGAGAGTCTATTCTTGAGAACATCTGATGCGTGGACTTCTTCCTTTGCCCTGATGATTGATGCAACCTTCGATGTTAGTCTCGAACCGATTATTGAAGACGAGCAAGAAGTGATCAGCGGAAGTATTACGGTAACTGCAGATGATTCCCTCCAAGGTGTCGATGGAATTCCAATAACAATCTATGTTGAGCAGAATGGCACTCGCCTCGATGAGATGACAGTGGTAACAGATTCCTCTGGAAATGCTCTCTTTGAATTCAATGCCGAGCCTCCATATGGCGATGCATCGTACTATGGCGAACTCGATTTGAAGATGACAGTATCCAATCCTGACGGGGTACTTTCACAATCATCTGTTTCGTACTTCAACAACAAATTCGGAAGCGGAGTTTCTCCAGATTACACCTATGCTGCTGATGCAGATGGTCCACCATGGTGGATATACGTGCTAGTACTACTGGTAATTGGTGGAGCAACTGCCATGGTATTGTACCGTAGAAAGAAGGCGGAAGCATCCAAGTCCATCGCAGATATATTCAGCTATACTGCTGAATTACTCGCTGCGGGCGATTCTATGCGTGAAGCCATCTTCAACTGCTATGAGAGCCTAGTCCACTTACTGATGACCCGTGGATTCCTTCGTAGGGATTTCGAGACAGTACGTGAATTCGAAATGGCGATTCGCTCGGCACTACCAAATATCTCTGAAGAATCACTAATTGCACTCGATGCAGTATTCGAGGAGGCTCGATACAGCCGCCATGAGATGGGTGAATCTCACAAGATCAACGCGCAAGAAGCATTGACTAGAGTTGCTTCTGAAGTTAATCAGTTTGAAATCCCGTCACGCTGATTACCAGCGTAGGTCGAGAATGCCGCCTTCGAGGCGTGCTTCTACTGAGTCCACACCTTCGGGAAGTGGAAGTAAGCGCTCAAAGTCAGTACCTATGCGCAAGCGAAGAATGCTGTGGCCAGCAATTTCGGATTGTGAGATATTGACGAGGGATACATCAGCCCCATGAAGTGGAATTGAAAGCCCATCAGTATGGCGTCGTCCATTGAGTTCTTCAACAATCCAAGCGAGTCTTCGGTCAGGTGCAATATCGACAATATGGGTCTCTGGCAACTCGCCAGCGGTTACAAGCATCATAGTATGACGGTCTCGAACTTCTGTTAGATGGTCTCCACTTATCTCAAAAGCAGCATGCAACTGTTCTGGGCGAGCAGTAAGCCCATCTGACACTGATGTGTGTTGAATCTCGACCTCAGACCACTCATCCATGAGACCCACTGCCTAGGTGGGGCCTCATGAACCTTTCAGGCATCGGGTATCCACTCAACCCTACTAAAGAAGCGTCGGGCGAAGCGTCCAGTCGAGTCGCTATCAGAGCTTCGATTCAACTTGATATCATGGGGGAAACAGACCTGATTTCCTCGGTCTTCATTACGTCTGTCAAGCAGGAGAATAAGGGCTCTGTCCCCCATTGCACGAATCGGACGCCCCATTGCTTGAAGGATGGTATTGATTGCAGGTTGAGTATTGGCATAGCGCCATGAATTACCCGGGAAAATCGATTCCATATACTCTCGAAGTGCATTTTGGTATACCGAGGGTGGAGGAAATGGAATCCCGACACAAATCACGGTATCGAGTAGCCCGCCATGATAGTCAACACCTTCTGCTAAACGGCCTTTAAAAACGCCACCCAACAGAATTCTGCGCCCAATTGTACGCTGATCTTCTAATTCGACTAATAGGGAATCAACATCTCGCTTTCCCCATTTTCTGTCTTCCAATATGGTCTTCATACCCGGGACATACATGCCATCGAATAATGTCTTGAGTTGTTGGTATGAAGGTGCGAAAACAGCAACATTTCCAGGGGTATGTTGTGCTGCAGCCATGATATGTGCTCGCATATTATTCGTCATTTTGTCACTTCTTTCACGGTAAAGAGTCGTGACATCTGATGCTACCACAATCGGGCGCCTTTCCTTTGCGAATGGTGATTCGAGGCTGGAAACCGAGCGGTCTTGAGGTTTGATTCCCAGTAGGTCGGCATACATTCCGGGCGGGTGTAGCGTTCCACTCATCAATATCGTACCAGCAACTGCATCGAAAATAGGCCCTGATACCAACCCTGGGTCGAGAAGATGAGTGATGATTCTACCATCTCTGCCTTCACCATCGAATACCAAGCAAAGAGCAGGACTATCGCCAAAGCGAATCAGTGAGTCGATTAGATGCGCAAGTTTGTGGGCATCGGGCTCAGTGACTTCATCTCCATCTTTGTTCAACTCAGTTTCATTTGTGGCTAATAATTCCTTGAATAAACCTAGGCGTTTGTCCTTGTCAGGATTGATACGTGCAGATGTTTCACCGGTTAGGGTGGCTTGAGTAACTGTAGCAGCAACCGAATCGAAGCATGTGTCTAGTAAAGTGAAAATTCTGCTTGTGGTAATTGCTAACTCTTTCTCTTTACCCATCTCATCGAGTAATTTCTTGAACAACCCTGCTAAGGATGAACGGAATTCCTTCAGTACATTTAGGCTCCATTCCTTAATCTCTGTAGAAATCGATGCATCTGGGTTTCGCTCGCTAATTTTTTGCAGGTTGCCCAAATGTTCCTCGACCTCAAAAACAGCGTTGCGGACCATCGTTGGAGTCAGTACTCTTTGCATACCTCTTCTGACTCGGTCGGCAAGATTGTGAGCCTCATCTACGATGAGAATCATCTCTGGCAATTTCAATTCCATGGCATTGAGAGAGGCGTTTCTCACTTCATCAATGAAGAGGTGATTGTAGTCGCATACGACGATATCTGCCTTCTTTGCTGCAAGTCTTGCAGCCTTCCAGGGGCAAGTTTGAGTCTTCACTTGTCCCTCTCTATGGGTCTTGGATAATTCCACGAGTTCATCGACATGTAGTGGGTCGGAAAGAATTCTGGTTTCCAATCCCGGTGCATTGGTGAGAAATGGTTTGCATTGACGATTTGCTCGGTGTTGTCTACAAAGCAAAGTGAACATGCTACCACCCGAACCCGCAAAGGGCTCGACGCACATTCCAGATTGGCCAATCATATCGACAAGACTAACCTTTGATTGCGGATTTTTCATATTGATTCTACGTACGGTATCAACTACGATCTTATGTTGAGATTGGCGGCCGGTGAGGAACATTATCGTTCGCGGTTCTGGAGATGAATTTGCAACCTCAAGTGCAGCAGCCAATGCTGCAGCGGTTTTTCCGATACCAGTCGGGGCACAGGCAAGATGCGATTGTTGTTTTTCCAGCGCATCTGTGCAAGCTGAAATCATCTCCATTTGCCCTTCCCGAGGAACTTGATGGGCGAGCCAAGGGTGATTCTCGCCGACCATGGCAATTTACGCCGTGTCGATAGTGTATGAGGATTGGTATTGACGCGGCTGCATCGGTGTGAGTAATTTGCACCCGGGGTGTGGGGGCCCGGGTGCGTTGTGGAACCTCTCCCTAACAAGCGGGAGTGGAATCGGAGTCCCCTCGGTCATCATCGGCCGAGGGGACGTTTGTTGGGTTGCCAGTTTGTGCCATTATAGCACGCAAGCGCAGTGCAGCGAAACCGAAGTGGCCTGACAGTGCCTCTTCGGATCGGAAGGAGGAAACTCGAGTCTTATCCAGGTCGAATTTCCGTCGCATTTTCCCATCCCCTCCATATTGTGGCTCTCACCCTGTTGTTCACTGGTGGAACTCCCTGCGCTTGATTGTCTGTTCTCGAGCCGCTGCTACGGCCGAGTCGAGTGTGTCGTTAAGTCCAGCCTCTTCCTTGATGAGGCGGATAACGTAGTCTTGTAGGCCCTGTTGAGCCGCTTGTTCAGGTGTAATACCCAGGAGTTCGTACAGTTGTCCGAGTCTTTGCTTCGTAGATCGGCCAACTGTAATCTTAATCTGGTCCATATCAGGAAGCAACGGCTGTCCTGTTAGGAATTCACGAATGGCGCTACGGATGACATCACTACGGTTACGTGCCCCGTCTAGGCCGATTCTTGCATCGAGGAGAGCAAGCTCTTCTTCGGTGATTCTAATCGAAATGAGTGTGCTGGGTACGGTCATCCATCTTCCTCCGTTCTGTATCTACGTAGAACTGGCGGTATATGAACGTATTGCAAATGACATACAAATCGTCATACACTCGTATACAAGAGCCACTAGGGTACTGATATTTAGGAGCCTTGCTTACGGCAATGCTCAAACCAAAATCCTCTGTCAAGCGAACATGGCCCTAACTGCGAGCCGAGGATTGTACCTTTACATCGAGGTATTGAAGACTGCACTAGAGGATGATATCCTGACGGATGACGAGGCAGCAATTCTCAAACTACTCGCAACAGCCCTGGGTGTATCTCCTTTCGATGTAGGCGATGCAATGGATGTGGCAAAAGGGATTGACCCCTCACCATTTGGTGATGACGTTTCCACTTACAGTTCTCATCAAATCGGTGATGCTACTACCTACCAGACCGCATTGGTTGCAGCTTTGGATGATGAGGTAATCAGTGAAGATGAGTGGGCAATGCTCAACGGACTCAGAACTTTACTCGGTATTCAATCAGATCAGCATGCATTAATCGAGGAAGCAATACGGGCAATGTCCGAAGAAGATGAGGCCGGGGAGCGCCGTATTGAGCGCTTGGCTAGATTCAATACCGTCTGTCCCTATGCCTGAGCCTACCTTCGGTAGGCAAGTATTGTAAAGGGCCTTTAGGTGGCCGGGACAACACCAAGTGTGTTGAACAGGTGCTGCAAATGAGCGTCATCCATGAAATCTTTGAGTCTGTAAAGCGAAGGGACCCCGACCAACCTGAATTCCATCAGGCTGTTTGGGAGGTTCTTGAATCACTAGAACCGGTCCTTGAAGCCCACCCTGAATATGTCGATGCAGGTATTGTCGAGCGTATCGTCGAGCCCGAGCGTCTTATCCATTTCAGAGTTCCATGGGTAGATGATTCTGGTAATGTTCACACCAACCGTGGATTTAGAATCCAATTCAATGGAGCAATTGGTCCATACAAGGGTGGACTTCGATTCCACCCATCAGTAAATGCATCGATTCTCAAGTTCCTCGCTTTCGAGCAGGTGTTCAAGAACAGTCTGACCACACTCCCAATGGGCGGTGGCAAAGGTGGTTCTGATTTCGACCCAAAGGGCAAGTCCGATGGCGAGGTAATGCGCTTCTGCCAATCCTTCATGGCTGAACTCTGGCGTCATATCGGCGCTGATTGCGATGTACCTGCTGGTGATATCGGCGTTGGAGGTCGTGAAATTGGCTACCTCTTTGGAATGTACAAGAAATTGCAAAACCAATTCGAAGGAGTTCTAACTGGTAAAGGGATCACTTACGGCGGTTCTCTAATACGTCCAGAAGCGACCGGATACGGCTTAGTTTACTTTGCACGTGAGATGCTTGCAGCCCAAGGAAAGTCATTCGATGGTGCAACTGTATCCATTTCCGGTTCAGGAAATGTCGCACAATATGCTACTGAGAAGGTACTAGACCTCGGTGGCAAAGTACTCACACTTTCCGATTCTAGTGGGTTCATTCACGACCCTGCTGGTATTGACCGTGAGAAACTCGCTTGGGTAAAGGACCTCAAGAATGTCCGTCGTGGCAGAATCTCAGAATATGCAGATGCATTCTCTAGCTCTGTTTACACTCCACGTGATAAGTCGGCAGACCACAACCCATTGTGGGCAGTCAATGTTGATGTTGCACTACCATGTGCAACTCAGAATGAAGTCAATGGAGTAGATGCTGCGAACCTAATCGCTAACGAAGTCATTGCAGTAGCCGAGGGAGCAAACATGCCTTGTATGCCAGATGCAGTAGAGGCATTCCAGAATTCCGGAGTACTTTTCGCCCCAGGAAAGGCAAGCAATGCTGGCGGTGTTGCAACCTCTGGACTTGAGATGAGCCAGAATTCACTGCGCCTCTCTTGGACCCGTGAAGAAGTAGACCAGCGCCTTGATGCAATTATGGTCTCCATCCACGAACAAGCACACTCTACCGCAAAGAAGTACGGTCGCGATGGCGACTATGTCTTTGGAGCAAACGTAGCCGGCTTCCTCAAGATCGCTGATGCTATGCTTGCTCAGGGTGTCGTTTGATTATTCACAAGGTTTGCCTTGCTAATTCTCAATACAGTAGTACTCCAAACAGCGCAAAGACGAGCCAGATTCCTCCACCTACGAGGATCAAATATCCAAATACGAGGTTGGTAATTGACCAACCAGTACCTTGTCCAGTCGAGTTGTTGTGTTTGGTCATTCCGTGATAGAATATTACCTCTGGAATCATCGCAGCCCATAGTAATCCACAGCATCCAAAAGATCCTAGTTCCCCTAACATCCATTCGCCGCTAATATTCAGTGCAATACTACCTACGCCAAGGGCTAGCCCTGATAATGATAGGATATATGACCACATTCGAACACGATTATTCGAATACTTTGGCGCCTGAACATAGATTACATTACCCGGAGGGGCAATGATTTGTGGTTGACCTGACAAATTCTGGGGATAGACTCCGACTTGGTCAGGAGAATATGCTTGAGGTTGTTCAAATTGCACCTGCTGGTCTGGCTGCATGGCTATGGCACAAGCGTGCCACATAAATGAAGGTTGAGCCAGCGCTTCAGATTGCAGTCGGTGCTACATGCCCATCCTGCTTATCATCGGCTTGTCGAACTCTAGACCAAACTCCGCCCATCAATTCTTCATGATGGTCGCCGCAATAATGGAAACGTCGGTATGCCTCACGGAATGAATATGCCTTCTTGCCGGTGGCAACGAGATATCCTTCTGGAGATAGTCGGGAGATTATGTCGCCTACAGCCCCACATCCTGGGTAATCACAGACGGCTTCTTCTCCCATATCTGACACCTATTCACTGACCTGTTTTAATCATTGCATTGAATCTATTCGTTGTCTTCATCGGTTTCATCTGGAGTGATTACTAGAAGTGGAACATTTGCTTCGATGGACTGCCCCTCTTCACAATGTATCTCAGTAACAGTTCCCGATACTGGAGCTTGAATTTCGTTTTGCATCTTCATCGCTTCGAGAATCATCACAACTTGACCCTCGGAAACAACATCACCAATCTCTACTTCTAAAGTTACTACTTTGCCCGGAATATTGGCACTGACTTTGCCGGATTTCTTTGTTTTTCCACCAGAACTTCGGCGTTGTTTTGGAGCAGGCCCTGCATCGGGCACCTTTACCTCAAAGGTCTGTCCTTCAACAGTAGCCTTCCAAGTATCTCCGTCCACTTCGAGTTCGACTTCGAATTCAGTACCGTCGATTATGACTTTACGTGTCTCGCTCATATTCTCATCTCCATGGGGAGCGTGCGCTCCTACTGTGCAATAGGGAGGAATATCCCATATTCATTCGACGGTGATCTTGCGCCCAAGCCTCTCCACTCTTACGAGCGATTTGACCAGGGTCTTCACCACTGCTACTAGCAGCGAGTACTGCGGCGATTGCCGCCATTCTTAGAGTTGCGATATCAGTCAAATTATCGCCTCATAATGGAATATTTCCGTGCTTTCGTGCCGGTCGTAATTCCTCTTTATCGAGTAACATTTCTAGTGACTTGCACAAACGGTCTCTGGTTTGACTGGGTTCTATGACATCGTCGAGGTAACCTAGAGCTGCAGCCTTGTATGGATTGGCAAAGGTTTCCTCAAAGTCCTCGATCAATCGAGTTCTTTCACCCTCAGGGTCTCGAGCATTCTTGAGGCGGTTGCGATGAATGATTTGAACCGCACCTTCTGCACCCATTACTGCGAGTTCTGCACTGGGCCAAGCCACGTTATAATCGCCTCTGATATGCTTGGATGACATGACATCATATGCGCCGCCGTACGCCTTTCGCAAGATTACTGTTAGTTTGGGCACGGTTGCTTCAGCATATGCATAGAGAAGTTTTGCGCCGTGGCGAATAATGCCACCCCATTCTTGGTTGGTACCGGGTAGGAAGCCCGGTACATCTTCTAGAGTAATTATTGGCATATTGAAGGCATCACAAAATCTGACAAATCGTGCTGCCTTATCCGAAGCATCGATGTCTAGGCAACCTGCGAGAATCTTTGGCTGGTTGGCTACAACTCCTACTGTATGACTGCCAAGATGTCCAAATCCAACAACGATATTGCCCGCCCAATTTTCTTGGACTTCCATGAAACCGCCATCATCGAGGATTTCTGCGATTACATCCTTGACATCGTATGGTTTTCCGGGATCTTCGGGAACGATAGAATCTAGTTTTTCACACACCCTATCTTTGGGATCGCTACTCTTGCGTCCAGGTGGTTTCTCCATATTGTTGGAAGGGAACATGGAAACTAATTGACGAGCCATGTCTAAGGCATCATCATCGCTTTCTGCAGTAAAGTGGGAAACTCCCGATTTACTTCCATGGGTTCCAGCCCCACCGAGGTCTTCGAAACTGACCTCTTCATTGGTCACTGTCTTGATGACTTCAGGCCCTGTGATGAACATGTGTGCGGTCTTATCGACCATGATGACGAAGTCGGTAATCGCCGGAGAGTAAACTGCGCCACCAGCACAAGGTCCCATGATTACGCTAATCTGTGGAACAACACCACTTGCGCGAACATTGCGGAAGAAAATTTCTGCATATGAACCAAGTGAGGCCACACCTTCTTGGATTCGGGCACCGCCAGAATCGTTGAGGCCGATTACTGGGCGCCCAGTCTTGAGAGCCATGTCTAGAACTTTGCAAATCTTGAGACCGTGCATTTCCCCTAGACTACCGCCGTATACGGTGAAATCCTGAGCGAAAGCGAAAACTTCTCTTCCGTCAATGGTGCCGTGTCCGGTTACAACTCCATCTCCTGGGATGATATTCTTGTCCATCTCGAAATCTCTGCACCGATGTTCTACCAATGCATCCATCTCTTGGAATGAACCCTCATCCAATAGAGTTTCAAGGCGCTCACGTGCCGTCATTTTGCCCTTTTTATGTTGAGCATCAATGCGGTTTTGACCTCCACCTGCTTCACCACGACTCTTGCGGTTTCGCAGGTCTTTGAGTCTCTCCTCGGTGCTCGCCATGACCTATCCCGCTTCGCTTCAAGGAAAGACCCTCCTTATGGGTTGTGTGTGCATTTCTACACCGCAACCGCTTCATAGCCCCTCCAACCACCGTCAAACATGGGCGAGAGGCAGCGCATCATCATCGCCAAGCCGGGGCTTGACGGGCATGACCGTGGCGCTAAGGTGGTGGCTAGGGCTCTACGAGATGGCGGCCATGAGGTGATTTACACTGGCTTACGCCGAACGCCAAACCAAATCGTCCGCACTGCTATGGATGAGGACGCAAGATTCGTCGGATTATCCTCATTATCAGGAGCACATGGTCACCTATTCCCAACTGTCTGCAATCTATTGAGAGAGGCGGGCTTGAATGATGTAATCGTATTTGGTGGCGGAATTATTCCTGACGATGAAAGACCTGCACTACACGCAGCAGGCGTAAGGGCGATATTTGGCCCCGGAACCACTTCTAGCGAAATTCTTGAATTCATCACCGAGGCCACAGGCCGAAATTGCGGTGTAGGTTCAGACGACTCCTGGCATTGGGGTGAGTGATTGGACCGTCGTCGGCTTGCTCGCGAGCTGACAGCCATCGAAGATGGGACAATGGATCCTATCAGTGGTGAAGGATTGGTAATTGCAATCACCGGTCCCCCTGGAGTAGGTAAGTCATGCTTAGTCGATGGCTTACTGCATAGACTTGCACCCGAACATATAGTTGCAGTTCTTGCCGTTGACCCTACTTCTCCTCTTAGCGGTGGGGCATTACTTGGCGATAGGATTCGCTTGAGTGTTCTCGACGATACATCCAAGGCTGATTCCATCTATGTTAGAAGCATTGCAACCCGCTCATCTAGTGGGGCTGTACCTTCTATAATTCAAGGTCTTGCTAGCCATTTATTAGGAAATGGATTCGGATTAGTCATAATTGAGACCGTTGGAGCAGGACAGGCAGAAATGCGCTGTGCAGCAATCGCAGATCGTATCATTGTGGTCGAAGGTCCTGCGCGTGGCGATGGCATTCAAGCAGAGAAGGCAGGGCTCCTTGAACTTGCAGACCTCATTATCGTCAACAAATCCGATTTGCCTGGAGCCGATAAAGTAGTGAATGATTTGACAATGTCATTATCGCTTACCGATGATTCACCTGAAATTATCAAAGTTTCAGCATTACAGGGTGATGGATTGGATCAATTACCTGCGATGATATTTGCCCTAGAATCGCGAGTTAGTTCACAGCGAGCTCGAAATAGACAACGGCTATTGATGTCGCATGAACATTCGTTGACCAGTAATCCCCTCTTTGAAGCAGTACTTGACCGCATGTCTCAAGAAGGGCTTTCACTGGCTCATGCATTGGAGGAGTTATCATGAGTGACCAAGTAGAACTCACAGACCCAGTAGAACATTCAGTGGGTGGACTATATGGCCACATCGCCCGAAGGACATTCCACATTAGCATGGCCATCCTCCCGTGGTTATGGTTTGAGCATGGCGAAACCTTTGGAGACTTTTTCAATATCGGAACTGCACAATTCGCTTCAGCAGTTGTCATTTCCTTGGTGATTGTTGAGGCCACACGACTCAAATTGGGCATCACAGTTTTTGGTCAGCGTGATTATGAGTCCAAGCAAGTAAGTGCACTTGCATGGGGTGCTTTTGCAATAGGACTCACTTTCCTCATTATCCCCGACCGCCCAGAGTTTGTCTACCCTCTAGTATTGTCACTCTCTTTTGGCGACCCATTCCTTGGTGAATTACGCAGGCGTGAACTTAGTTCGCAACAGGTATTCATCGGTGGGTCGATTTTCTTAGCACTGATTTGGGGAGGTGGATGGCATCTGCTTGGAACCCCTCTTTTCTTGGTTCCATTGATGGCACCAATTTGTGTTGCAGCCGAATGGCCAAGGCTGCGCTGGATAGATGATAATGCAACCATGATGCTAATCCCACTTGCAGTGGTTCTACTCATCATTCCGTGGTTGTAAACATAATCTTGAAATGCCGCTTTCCCCCGCCCAATATTAGGTGAGACCACATGAGTGACGAGAACCCTTCCAAGGACCCCCCTCAAAGCGCATACCTCCTAGCCTTCCTTGCAGCATTCGGACTTCTTGTAGTTACGATGTTTGCTTACCCGTTGTGGTAATCCAAATCATGGCAAGGCCTCTTGTGCAACTTACTGTGAGACATTTTCATGTGCGGAATAGGCGGCATGCTCGGTGAGCCCGACGATGCTGTGCTAAAACGCATGATTTCGCTAATGCATCATCGTGGTCCAGATGGTAATGGTACCTTTACTGATGATGAATGCGGGCTCGCTCATGCACGCTTAGCAATTCTCGATATCGAGGGTTCTCCTCAACCATTATTTGGCGATGGCTCGGTTGCGGTTGTCAATGGTGAATTGTACAATCATCTAGATCTAAAAATCGCCGAATATCCTTACCGCACAGGAGGGGATAGTGAGGCCATACTAGCACTACATTCAATGAATAGAGGCGGTACTGCTCGTGAACATGCCTCTTGGATTCGGTTATTGGATGGGATGTTTGCCTTTGCAATTTGGAGTGACGGACAGCTGATTCTTGCTCGTGATCCTATGGGGATTAAACCACTCGCACGCACAATTATTGGTGAAACTCTTCTCTTTGCCTCAGAACACAAAGTATTGCGAGCTCACGAGGGACATGTTCCTGAAATAGACGATATGGCTATGCGGGCTCGTATTGCCTGGGAATACCCCCTAGATGCAACGACCCTACTCAAAGGGGTTCACCAAGTTAGACCTGGAAGTGTTGAGGTATGGGAATTAGTGGATGGCAAGCCAGTGATGACTAGTATTGCACGTTTCGAGACTCAGAAAGTTGACCCGGCACTATCATGGGATAATCCTGCAGGATTACTCGAGTCTTTCGTATCGAGTGTTCAAGACCGTTTGATGGCCGATGTCCCGGTAGGAATCGTTCTTTCCGGAGGTCTTGATTCCTCTCTAGTTGCGGCAGTTGCCCATGAAGCCGCAGAGCGTGCTGGTCAGCCTGTTCCCGCATGCTGGACTGTTGCGGAAAGCGAAGATAACCCAGATTGGATTGCAGCAGAAACGGTCACCTCCTCACTCGAGTTGGTCCATCATCAGCATATTTTGGAACCGGACTCCTTCCATTCGCGACTACCAGACCTCGCTTGGCATGGCGAGGACCTCGATTTGACCGTATTATTCTTCCAACCACTATTTGCAAAGATGGCAGAATCGGTATCGGTTGGCCTATGTGGCCAAGGTGCAGATGAATTACATGCAGGGTATCCGCGATACCGAGACTTGAATTCACATGCACTTGAAATCAATGAGAGACTTCGTGATCTCGATTGTTCGCTTTCGTCATTGGAAGGCGAGCAGTGGTGGAGCGATTCGCATCAGCCAGAGATTCACTGTGCCTCTTTGCAGGATTTCTTGCAGTTTGAATTGGACCATGGACAACTCTCAAATTTCCAGTTGAGACTAGTAGACCGACATTCTATGGCTCATAGTCTCGAAGTGAGAGTACCTTTCCTCGGCTCAAGCCACCGAATCGCTTCAAACAAGTTACCAATGGACTGGCGCCTACCTTCATCACATGAAGAAAAAGCAGCACTACGAAGAGCTGCAGATTTGACATACCTCCCTTCAGAAATTGTCCGCAGGCCAAAATTGCCTGCTGGCCGTGCAACCTCTCCACGGATGATTGACACATTATTGAACGAACTAAATTCGAGAGTTGTAGATATTGCAAGGCGCTTTCCAACTATGGAAAAGGCACTTCTCAAGCAGCCAGACATCACAATTGGCCTTGGACTATTCGAGGCAATGCATATCCTTGATGGCGGTCGTGCAAAGCGTGCCGGGGATGTCTCGGCACTACTCGATGAGGTGATTTCATGACATTTGTCCACGACCTTTCACAACGTCTTGAGGACAATCGAGAGAGAATCACATCATGGATGATGATGAAAAGGTCTGAAGTCCCAATCCCAATATACGGAAGTGTCGATATTCGTGATGCTGGCTGGAAGATAGCAGTCGTTGATGCAAATCACTTTCCAGCGGGTTTCAATAATACCTCGCCCGAAGATGAACCGCATCTATCCGCCCTACTCTCAAATCACATATTGCGTAAGCACGAGGGCTGTACCTGGGTCCACTTATACCCAGAAAGCCATACTCGAAATCCCGGTTATGTTGAGAATGTAGCTACGATAAAACGCTTGATTGAATCCGGCGGATTCCGTTGTACTGTCGGTTCACCAGAACTAGAAGGTCATGGAACCCTAGACGGAATTTCTGGCCCATTGAAATTGGATGAAGTCATTCTAGATGACGATAATCTTACAATTAATGGTGAGAAGCCTGACCTGATATTACTGAATAATGATCTCACAGAAGGCATAGTCGGTGGAATTAGTGCTTCCCAGGTTAGCCCTCCTCCTCACATGGGTTGGCAGCGAAGGCGTAAATCAGAACATTATGCATGTTTACAAAAATACGTTGATGAGATGGCAGCAATGCTTGAAATCGACCCTTGGCATTTGATGACAGATTGGTTCGTCAGTGAAGATAAGTGTCTAGAATTGGAAACCTGTCGCAAGAAGTTGGCAGAGGAAGTCGATGCCTTCCTTGCGAATATTAAGGAGAGGTATGACGCACTTGGAATCGACCAAGAGCCTGTTGCTTTCATCAAGAACGACAGAGGCACCTACGGTCTTGGAATAATGGCTGTGAGAGCAGGCGAGGAATTACTACACCTTTCCAATCGAAAGTTCAAGCGCCTGATGTATTCCAAAGGCGGACTTGAAGTTGAGAATTTCCTCATTCAAGAAGGAGTTCCCACCGCATTGCATGGAGATAATGATGCCCCAGTTGAACCCGTGGTCTACCTCGTTGATGGTGAAGCGGCTTCTTGGTTTTACAGAATAAATCCAAAGAAAGGCGATATGGAGAATCTGAATTCTCCTTCGGCACAATTCCTGCCCTACAGTGAGGTTGGAGGCGTATTTGGCGAGCATGCCCACGGATGGCATGCGCTTGTAGCTGAACTTAGCATGCTTGCAATGGGTGAAGAATCTGCAATGCAGGAGAATGCTTGATGTCACGGATACATTGTCTCGGTGGAGGACTCGTAGGCTCTTTTGTTACCAATCGTCTAGTATCAAGTGGCCATGAGGTCCATCTTTTCGATATCATCGATAGAGATACTGTTGCAGTGATGCATGTTGGTGATGCTCTTGAAGCGGATCACTCCTCTGCTGAATTAATTGTCAATATGCTACCTGGTAGTATTGGTCATGAAGCGACTAAGTCTCTATCAACGAGTGGACATAAAATCGTAGACCTCTCTTTCAGCGAAATAACTCCGGATTCTCTAGAAGGTGTGACCAGTACGATTCTTTGGGATGTTGGAATTGCACCTGGGCTATCCAATATGTTGGTTGCCCAAGCATATCGCGACTGGGGTAAATTGGATGAGGTCAGCATCAAAGTAGGTGGAAATCCAAGTGTGCCTGATGGAGAGTGGTCATACATGGCTCCATTTTCTCCTCATGATGTAATCGCAGAGTATACACGTCCAGCACGAATCATTCGCAACGGCATGATTGTAGAGGTCCCAGCAATGACTGAATTACATGGAATTGATGCCTCTGGCCGAGGGATGGAAGCATTTCTAACCGATGGACTACGCTCACTTTTAGACATTCCATGTGAGGATATGGGCGAATACACCGTCCGCTGGCCGGGCCACATCCAGCTCTATCAGACGACTGAATTATCACCCGATGATTTAGTTTCAAAATGGGCATTTGATTCGCAACGTGATGAATTTACATGGATGGAAATATTCGTTCGAAATAGCGATGAATCAAGACGCTGGGTCATTGAAGATTCAGGCTTTAATGGCGATTCGAGCATGGCTAGAACAACTGGAATAGTCACTGCACAATGTGCAATTGCATGGCTTGACCGACCTGACATGCTTCCACCTGGGGTTCATGCTCCAGAGGATCTTCCCGATGAGGTCATCGAACTTGTCATCGAAGTGATGAGGTCGGAAGGAATCTCCATCGAATTGAAGTGACATAGCCCAACGCCACAACATGCGTAGGGTCGCTCTGTATGGCGTCACCATCGCGATAGGGCTTTTTGTTTCTGCAGAGTATGCCGAATGGCCAGTCAATATCTGGTGCCTCGGTCTATTTGGATGGTTATTCATCAAGGGTGAAAAGCGGGAACGTATCGAAATGCTGACCGTCTTGGCATTCGCAACTCCAATGGAATTATTCTTCAGTGAAGTTTGGTTGATTTATGAGTATCAACGCGGCCTAATGCCATTATTCGTTCCAGTGGGACATTGGTTCCTTTTCGATGCTGGGAGGAGATTAAGTTATCACTTGCCTACTAAGGTTGCTATGGCATCATTGTTGCCATTTATTCCGCTTGTGGCATACGGCATGTGGACCGGTGAAGATACCGCAGGATTCTTCTTGCTAATCCTAGTTCTTGGATTTACCAAATGGGGTCCTCAACCATCGCTCTATGCCACTATGGCATGGGCTGCATTATTGATGGAATTATGGGGTACACATCTGGCTAATTGGACATGGTCGAGTGAAGTGCCATGGACTGGATTAACCGCTTGGAATCCTCCACTTTTGGTCGGTGCTTTCTATTGTCTTGGAGATTTATTGGTCAACCTATCAGTCGCGAAGTTTGAAGACCAAGGCCTCATGGAGGAGTCTGAATGACCTCTCCGAAGGACCTCGCTGAGCGCCGTGCTGCTGAAGCAGAACGTATCGCACTAGCACTTGCTCGCCAGAAAGGTGAGCGCCGTGAAAACCTCAAAGGTGGCGAAGGAACGGTAGCTTGGGTCACTGAGAAATTGTGTATTGGTTGTGATCAATGTACAATCGTATGTGATGATGATGCGATTGAACTCTATTTCAAAGACATGGAATCTCCTCTACTTGAGATTCCTTCTAACAGGAAAGCACGCATCTTAAGAGATCCGTGTACTGGATGTAGGTTGTGTGTTTTAGCATGTCCAACCGATGCGATTACAATGATTGACAGGTGATACTATGAGTGGAGAAAAAGAACACGAAGGAGCTCAACGATTTGGTGGAGAATTCGGTCCACAGAGGGGAATCAATACCCAAGGAGTTTCCCTTTCTACATTCAAGACGCTTGTCTGGGTCTCAAACATTGGTGGCCTACTATTGGTTGTACTGAGCCTTGAATTCCTCTTTGTTGAGAAGAAATTCGCACTTGGTCTTGGATTCTTAGTTGCTGGAATAATCGTCGCACTATTCCCTTCGAATTATGAAATCAAAGGAATGGACGATGCAGAACCCTCATCTACCGATGCCGATGATTCTTGAGACATGTATCGGGCGGTCATCGAAACCAAGCGTTGGTTACTAGATCACGAGTCTCAATAATACCGGTTATTGTTGCACTGGTGGCGGTCGGGCAGCAGGTGTAGCAGCCCTCACGGAGTGAGCTTTAACAGGGAATCGTAGGGATGCGTTGAAATCTTCATCCCGCTTGTGAATTTGGGTTTCAGTTCCAAGGAATGAAGGTGCTTTGGGAACTGCGGAATATTCCTCCGCAGATACGACAAGTGATTCTAGTAGTGAACTACCCAAACGTCGGAAATCCGTCTCAACAATTGAGCGAACTGATTCTTGTTTGGTGTGCATAGAGTATGAGATTGTCATTTTTACAGGACCTGGTTTGCTATCTTGCCCCTCAAATTGACTTATTCCCCCTAGGAACGAACTCAATGGGTCTAACTTGTGTTTGGAAATAGTATCCAACATGGAATTCAACATAGGTTCTCCTAACTTTTGTCTGGTCATTCGAACTTTCCTGAATCCCGAATAGATTACAGTTGACTCAATCTTGCTCTTATTCATTGCAGATTCAATCATTGCTAACCATATTACCAATCCAATCGTAACAAGTAACATGACGCCGAATGATGGAATGGCGAGAATAATAGTAATCCATATCCACATTCTAATCTTTCTGAGTTTACTTGGAGAGACCCACATTCCATATCTTTGCCCGTTGATATAGCCACCAATTTGTTCCCAACCATCAGCTCTAATTCTGTGTCCATCACCGCTCAGTACTAAAAACGGGCCCTCGTTAATTTCTGAAGAGAATCCTAAATTTTCTACCGACCGCTTTAGCATTTCATGCGTCATTATCAAGGGTTGTGATTTCTCAATTTGCAATAATGGAGTTTCTCCAAATAGTGAACTTCTAAGCATTTCATGCCTGTTGTATTTCATTACCGCTTGATTGAATTCTTCCTGTGTAAGAGAAGAATATGCGGATGCTTCTTCCGCATCCCCATCGCCAGATGGCCACCATGATACCATGGTAAGCGTTGTCCCTTCGAATTATTAATACATTCCCTTGTAAATTTTCTAATTTGGATACAATATTGTCGAGTTGAATGAGTGAAATCATTATTCTACTGTGAATTCTTCCTTGCAAGATGGACAACGGGCATTTCCTGAGTATTCTGCAGGTAGGCGGATATTGGCTTCACAATGTGGGCATTCGAGAGTAATTTTTTCTGGTGATTGAGTACTTTGAGCATTCATTCCCATTCCATCGATGATGTTCTGAATTCCTTGAGGCCATCCCGGCTTCAAATTCTCTCCAGCTATAATTGGAATAAGTGTAATGAGAAGGCAGAAAGATGAACACATTACCGACCAGGACAGAGGAATATTGCCGCTGAATCCCATGGATAGGGGGCTATATTCATTATGATACATTAGATTGAGCATACCTGAAACTAATAGAGTTCCGACTGCCATAAATATGCCATTTCGATACCCCATTATTGTGAATACTCCAGAAATGATGAATGACAATCCTATCATCCAAGCAATAAGTGATTCAAGGAAGAAAACTTCCTCGTCGTATCCAGAGTACCACAGCGCAATCCAAAATCTAAACATCCCATAAAGGATGAAGAATGTTCCGAACAATGCCCCCACTGTATTACCATTATTCGGAGCGGTAATGTGGATGACTTGAGGTTGCGCATACTGCATTTGTTGTATTGGCTGAACCGTGACTTGCTGAGGTGCAGGTAAACTACCTTCGTCATCTTCCATCAGACGGATGACGACTTCGGCCTTTGTGCCACTTACTCTCAATCCCCTTTCTTTGCATAGGGTTTTGAGGCTCAGAACCGTCATAGAATCATAATCCATGGTGTTGGAACTATGATGGCATACTTCAAGATTTACCCGGCATCAAGCCTCAGCAAGTTCACTTACTGGTGCTAATACTTCGATTTGAGCCTTCTTCGCATTGACCTGGCGTGCGAGGAAACTGACGACATCGAGAATCTCGACATCATGGCGCTCATCACCTTCGAACTTCAAGCACTCGAAGTGTGAAACACACTTTGGACAACTTGTGATCATCATGTCAGCACCGGTAGCACGAATCTCTTCGAATCTCGAGACACGCAGCGCTCGGGCGTTTTCATTGCAGGACATCATCGAAGATACTCCACAGCACATTGCATCCTCGCCATGGTGTTCCATCTCAACTAATTCAACTCCCTCAACGCTTGCGACTAATTCACGTGGTTCTTCGTAAATTCCCATCTGGCGTCCAAGGCGACAAGGGTCGTGGTAAGTGACAGTGATGTCTTCTTCTGCCTTCATCTTCATGTCGAAGCCATTCTCGATTAGGAATTCAGTAGTGTGCATTACCTTGACTCCTTCGAGTTCGTAATCCCTTGCGAAAGTGCGGAAACACTCTGCACAACTTGAGACTAGAGTATCGATTCCTGATGCTTCGATCTTCTTCTGATTGTAAGCCTTCAATTTGTCAAAGACCTCGTCGAGACCTTGCCACTTCTGGTCGTGTCCACAACACTTGAGGAAGTCACGGCCTAGGTAGGAAACATCTGTTCCCATCTCCTCAAAGAGGGTAAAGGCAGCAGTAGTACTGTCACCAAGGTCCATCGAACCTTCGTTAAGGTGGCTAAAGACCATCTCTTGGTCGAGGTAGTCGACACATCCAGGGTAGTAACCAACATTGGAGTCAATTGGATATTCCTCTACACCGACAAAGTCGGAGTCAGCCTCTTCTTCGGCTTCAGCAGCAAGTACTGCTTGAAGCACAGTGTGAGGGATTTCAGCAGCAGGGCCGCCTACGATTAGGCTGCGACGAATATCGACATATGAATCGTAGTCCACAAGTTGAGGGCAAGCATTGGTGCAAGCAGAACATGTAAGACAGGAATACATTGGCACTCCATCATCTTCGTTATTCCAAGTATTATAGATGATGTTCAGCTTATCACCTGCATTGAATAGACGCACAGGGCAAGCATCGTCACAAAGGTCACATCCGTAGCACTTGTTCATCTCGAATTCATAGCCACGTGCCATGTTTCTTAGAAGGATGAATACGATAGCACCTGCTGTAATACAAGGGATGAACATAGCATAGGTCAACTTTGCATCCAGACTCTTAGGGTTCGTGTGATATGATGGGTTTTCTACAACCTCACCATCTCCTACAAGAGCAAGTGCTGTACTATCGGAGAGATTGACAACATGTCCATCATATCCTTGACCTGTTCCAGCAGGATAGAGGAGTAGAGGCTGGTACGCACCGATAGCAAATGTGCTTTCGACACTAATGCTATCATTAGCGGCAAGGCCACCAATAGAGGAGGCTCTGTAATCATATGAATAAATTCCAGCACCCAATTCTATTCCCTCTGCACCTGCACAATCATTGAAAGAAATTACAGTATTACCCGCAGCATTAGTGATAACCATACTCGATGTAATTAGATCCGCTGAGCCGATTCCGTCAACCTTCCTCTCAGAAGCTCGATAGTCGCATGAAACATCAACTGGTACAGTGGTAAAAGAGGAATCACTGGGCCAGTAATCATCGGTAATTCTGAAAGTTCCAGTACTCCACATACTATCTTCACCACTATAGGTATCCATCCCAGTGGCTGCATTTTGATTATTAGTAGAATCTTGATGCCCATTTTCATCTGAGAAATCAATCAGATAATACCGCGCAGGTTGGTATAATTGCCAATCCATCCATGCACTAGCAGGTACAACTTCGCCTTCAAAGCCTTGAGCGGTCATAAACTCGTTATGAGAATGGACATGAACATCCTTTGGCTGTGAGCGCATATCCTCCAATTCGCCGTAATCCTCAATGGTGAGCAATCCCTTTGCATCCCAGAATCCATTATCATAGACTGGGAATGTAACAACAGATGCTGCAGTTGCAACGATGAATGCTCCGATAATCAACTTCTTTCCATGCCCAGGAGTAAATCTTGCACCCCATGCATTAACGAATAGCCATCTTGCTCCAAAGTAGATAATTATCCATAACAGAATTCCTGTCATTATCCATGGAATCGCATTGAATACATCAGCGACCCATGGTTCTCTCACCCCACATACAAGATCTCCGTGACTGTCTAGTTTACAATAATCACTACGATTTTTCCCGTATATTTCGAGGAAGATGTTGATACTGAATACCGAAATAAACCAGATGTGAGCGAGATAGATTACACCTGCACTTGCGAACCAGGGGTCTTCGACAGGTCGCTTCTCACGGCCACCGAGGAATGGTGGAAGTGCGAGGATACCGACCGGGATTCCAGTTAGGAATGCTCCCCACCATGCAGCGTTCCATGGGAACTTTGGCTGGCCGAAGAAATCTCCAACCGGTCCAAGAGGTACATCGAATTGTGGCAGATATTCTCCCCATCGTAAGTATCCATAACTGAATAGAACATACCAGTCAGGGAAAACGAAGCCCGCTTGTGCAAATGGATCTGCAGCACTGTGTAGTGGTGGTGGAATTAACCACGCATAGAATAGTAGCACAGCAGAAATTGCTGCGAAGATGATTGTGTCTCGAAGTGCTTCATGAGGCCATAGCCCATGTCCTGCCATTGTGCGAACACGCGTTTCATCAGCACTCTTGAGGTTCTCTTTCTCATCCATGTAGGAGGATGCGACTCGACCAAGATTTTCCATTAATCCCATTCATGACACCTCCAATATCAGTGCGGCTCCGCTATTCCTTGAACCCAAACGATGAACAAGTGAACTATGATCAACAAGGTTACGATAACTGGTAGGATGAATACGTGGATGAAATACATCCTAGTAACAGTCCCAGCGGAGAGAGATGATCCTCCAAAGAGGAGAGTAGCAACATATTTTCCAATCAGCGGAGTTGAGTTGGCCATGTTGATACCAATGGTAGCCGCACCGAATGCGAGACTGTCCCAAGGCAGCAGGTAACCCGAATATCCGAAGACGATGGTCAGTGCCATCAGTGCAACTCCGATTAACCAGTTCAACTCACGAGGGTTGCGGTATGCGCCGGTGAAGTATACACGGCACATGTGAAGGAATACCGATGCGACCATGAAGTGAGTTGCCCAGTGGTGAACTGCTCTAATGATATATCCAAATGGAAGCTGAGTCATGATGTACTCCATACTCGCATATGCAGGAGAGGGGTCTCCTTCTCCACCAGGAACGTAGTAGATTCCTAGGACGGTTCCAGTTACAACGAGAATGATGAACGAAAGGAAAGAGATCCCACCTAGGCAGTATAGTGGATACCAATACCAGATGATTCGCAACTTGTATTTCTCAGCGTGAGTGAGAGGCATCTGCCTATGCATGTTGTAATATGCTCCTTTGGACATATTCCAATAATCCTGCAAGCGGAATCTAGTGTCGAGGAAAGAGAAGACCCAGAGGAAAGTCCTCTCGGCGAAGCCCATAGAGCCACTAGACTCTACAGCACGCAGAATTTCTCTGCGAGGAATATCTTCGTTCTCTTGACGTAGGGTGAATGCTACTAGAACAATGACGAAAGTGATGAAGAACCACAGAACCCAGAATATTGTACTCATGTCATTCACCTCAATCACAATAGGTCAACCAGTCTAAGTGGGTTGTCGCACCTTCAATAGCATCACCATTCATGATGATTGGAACAAGAGGGAGACCGACTGGAGCAGGTCCACCTGCTCTTCGGATGCCAGCATACTGGAATTGCTGTCCATTGGATCGGTTTGTGTTTTGGTTCATCTCAAGAGCAGTAGGGTCAAAACGGCTGGAATGGCAAATACAGAACATCTTGCTTCCTCCACCGTCTCCGCCACCAGGTGTCCAATTATCATCGGTAAATGCATTGGCTACGAGTTGCCATCCGGGGATGCAGCACAGATGCGTACATCGTGAGAATACCATGACTAGGTTTTCATCTGGATTGAATAGTTCGGGATCAGCATCTGTTATGTCTTCGAAATGCCCGACATAATTGCCCCCGAGATCGTATCCTTCCATGAATTGGAATCGAGGAACGTCATCAGCGACAGCTGTATCCTTATTTTCTGCATGAGGAACATAGGTGACATTGACCGGCAAGCCATTCCATACGCCTTGAGCGCCCGAGATGCCAACATTAGACTTGGCCGCTTCTTCAACGAATGCAGACTTGGTCATGCCCTGCAAGTGCTGGGCGCCATACCATGCTTCATCCTCACGGCCCTTAGCCCAGAATTTGACTTGTAGGTCTCCGCCTCCTCCTCCACCAGGTGGGAGAAGAATAGATGCGAATCCAAGGGCGCCAAGACTTGCTGCTAGAACTCCTCCAGCAGCGTTGAGACTGTAGCCCATAAATTGGCGACGATTGATTATAGTGGCACTTAGTGACGCATTTATGGAGCCATCGACTGACGGCGCAGGTCTGAGTTTCCTATCTGCAGTCATATTGCTCACCACTTGTACTCCACCCAGTCTTTGGGATGCTCAGTAACATATTTGTTACGCCTGTATTTGACGATAATCTTGTCAGGTAGTACATACTTCAAGTAGATAATTCCCATGAGAATCATCACAGTAAATGCCATTGCTAGATGGTATGATAATTGCTGTTGTTCCCAACCGTTGAACAATCCGTAGAGCATTGTGCCTATCCAATAGATAGTCCAAAATATCCCCCATATGAAGAAGAAGGCTGTAAGGGCTGATGCCCCAGAAGGTGCGAGTGAAGCAGAGATAATAGTTCCAGGTTCTGCAGGGTTGAACACACCGTGGTTGATTGCAGAGTCCATTTGCTCTTCGGTTAGCGAAGCGCCTTCGAGTGCTTTACGAGCATCCTTAACATTGACTTTGCCCGCTGCGACCTTGTCGAGCAGTTCAGCAATCAGGTCTCTCTGCATCACTGGTCACCCCTTCGGTTCAATTTGTATCGGAGTCGCAACACATTGCTTCGTCCTTCATAGGAAGTTGAGAATCCGTAGCGCAGCATTATTCCACAGAATATAATCACACTGATTACAGCTCCAAATCCAAGCAAGCCAAGCCAGTGAGCACGGAATTGTGCTCCCATGGAGTGCAAATCAACCCCGTGTGAACTAGGGGCAGGTGGCTCAACATTACCATCTCCAGCAAAGATTGTCCTAGTGCCACGGCCATCATCTTCTGTATTTTCAATCAAGTTGAATACTAATTGGTTCCAGTAATCACCGGCGTTTCCATCAACGCCATTGATGCTATTTCCAGAGATCCAGAAATCAATGTGCCCTGCACCAGCATCGGGAGCAATCCAAGTGATAGTCCATTGTGGAGCGGTTGGTGAGGAATGAGTAAGGGTCGATGTGTTTCCATCGAAATATTGCATACCTGCACCTTCAGCGAGACTTCCTGCGGAAACTCGCATTGAAAACCCACCCAAATCTGCTGCGGAATTAGGGCCGCCAATCAGGTAAAGAGTCATCTCGTAAGTCTGTCCTGCAACCCAAGAATAAGGTACGCCGTCCATAATTACCTGAACGGTATTATCGGCAGCGCCATCATGACAAAGGCAACCTTCCTTGGCGACATCGTCGATTGTCTCTCCAGCATTGGATTGTGCTCCTCCAATACCAGTTGAGTATGCTTCACCCAATCCCGGAAGAAGCATCAGCGAAACCAACGCGATGATGAGCAGTGAGCGGAGTGAAACCTGAGACAGACGCATACGCCTTCACAACTGGCTCTGCGACTTAGAATGCGCCTATAATCGTTGCTTGCCCTATCTACGATAGGGGGCTAAGCAGTCCGCCGTTTTTTTTATCATAAAGAAGTGAACTTCTACTCACAAATCCTATCATCAATGACAGGGACAGGGGGTCTATGAGCGGCCATGCTTTCGACAACTCATACGACCTATCCAATGAACAGTTACAGCAATTGGAAGAGGCCGAAGAAGCAATGCTGAGAGCAGACTTTGGTAAGGCAGAAAAGATTCTCCTAACAATGTTGGAAGAAGATGATGAATGCATTCCAGTGCTCAACAACTTAGCACATCTTCACGGCCGTCATTTCTCCGATTTTGAGAAGGCTGTCGAACTATACGATAAGGTGCTAAATCTCGAGCCTGATAATGCATGGGCGCGCGATGCTAGACGCCGATATCAACGATATGTTGGTAGGGATTGATTGAAGGACTGCCGCCTCGACAGTCCCATGCATGGATGGAGCCCAATTCCTAATCGCTGGAATCGGCGGTCTCGGATGTTCTTGGGCCAGCAGGGCTCACGATAAGGCCGGTCAAGGCGTTGACCTAGTACTCGTTGATTCAGATGAGGAGTCATTCACAGTTGATAATGCCCATCTGATTCGCTTGGGCAGAGATCTCGATGAGGCGGGGTGTGCAGCGCTTCCACCGCTTGGGGAACAAAGGATGCGCCAAGCATCAGGAGTGACTCGCACGTTGCTTGAGGATGTCGAATTAGTAATTCTCCTCACCGGTTTAGGCGGGGGCACTGGTACGGGTGCAGCTCCTGAATTTGCTCGTCAAGCAAGGCTTTCAAATGCAATTGTTATCAGTATTGCAGCGATACCTTTCAGTGCCCAAGAAACACGTTCCAAGATTTCTCGCGAGGGATTATCGAAACTGGAATCCAATAGTGATGTCTGTGTCCGCCTAGAACTCGACCGACTTGCCTGGCAAGCACGTGAAAGAGGTAGTGACTGGCGTCACGGTGCGATGTGGGTTGAGGAATTCATCGATGGGCTCGTTCGCACTTTGATGAGACTGGGATTGATCAATCTTGACATGATGGACCTCAAAACAATCGTTGGTCACCCAGGTGGCTCCACTCTACTCGTAGCACAAGGAGATGGGGAAGATGCACAAGCATTACTCGATGATGCCATGGATGCCCCATTGGCAAATCTATCCCTCGATGGCGCTAAGGCCTGCCTTATCCAGATAGAAGGAGGTCCAGGAATGACCGTTGGCCAAGTGGGAATGGTTGCAGATGCATTTACGGCAAAACTCGATGATGATGCCCAAGTGATTCTTGGTGCTCGAGTGAGTGAAGATCTTCAATCAAGAATGCGAGTTGTAGCGGTGGTTAGTGGCCTAGATGAGGGCGATTCAAGCACTCTCTTCTGATTCTTCAACTAGTTCAAGGTCATCTTCAGACCATTCAGTATCCTTGCCGAGTTCATTTCCCTCGACCCAATCGACTTCAGTATCTTCTTGCCAAACTTCATCTTCCTCAGATTCAGACTCATCTTCCTCTGCATCCTCGTCTTCATCCTCAACTTCTTGGTTCTCGATGTCGACTGTTCTTGCAGTCACTTTCAATTCAGATGTTGTGCGGCTCGCACGTAATGTTGAATTCAATAATAGGAAGATAGTGATTATAGTTAGGACGTGGCCAATAACCATCACAGTTTCGATATTGTCAAAAGTTCCAGTAAGCATAGTAACCGAACCTGCATATGCATATCCAAAGGCTACTCCAAGCGGCAGTGCTGCTTCTTGACTAACCAGTGCCTTCCCATCCTGTACCGTATGACTTGTGAGTCCCCAAATCGCGAATAATACAGTGAATGCCATCAATAACCCCTCTTCGATAAATGTTGAAGCCGGGCTAGCATTCATTACAGTTCTACGGTAGATCGAGAATAGGTGCCAGACGATGAATAACTGTGCGACAACCATCCATTTGAAAGAGAATGTAGCTAGGCCTTTTTCTGCACCCGCCATCTCCCTTTCTTCCCTAGTCCACCACAGGATGAAAAACTGAGCAGCAATTGTCGAAACTAGGAACAATAATCCTCCTAATAGTGCCGAGCCCCAACTAAGTGATTCTCCCGTAGATACTGCCTGGATTGCCCAGATAATAATGAAGGCGAAACCTTGCACAATGAAAAATTGAGATGTAGTGGAGAGGCCGCCTCTATAGGTGTGAAGACGTGCATCTCCTAACCCATTTGCAAACCATTCTACCATTCCGGTTCGAAACGATCTAGCTTGGACGATTGACCATGCGACAAACAAGGCTGCGAGAATGTTGACGAGTACCCATTCATCTCCAGCGAAAAACGACCAAACAATACCTGAAATCACACCTGCTAGGAGGAGCGGTAAAATGCATATTCGGAAACTCTTCCCCATCCTTGCAAATATACCGCCTTCAGAATCCCACTCCGGCAACCTGGTGAGATTTTGAACAACTTCAACATTTGATGATAGTGCCAATATTAGGTATGACGCAGCCATCGAGGTGAATAATATCGCCGCCATCCCTTCATTGAATCCAGAAACTGCCATTAGCGTCGCAGAAAGAAGGGCTGCTAAAGCGAGGTGAGGTAGTGTCTTTGGCGATAACATTCGACGAATCAAACCAATGATGCCAATCGACTCAACCTCCTCAGTCATCCCCTCAACCTCCTCAGTCATCCTCTCACCGGTTTGGGTCTGGTGTGAACACCATGTTAAGTGAAGCGCCCACAGGCGCATATATGGCGAAGAAGTTGACTAAGGCCCTACGCGGCAAACACCGCTGGATAGGTTGCCTTCACGATGGCTTTGCCAGCCGAGATGAACTTGAGAAGCATCTTGCAGAGGTTCCAGTCAAACTCTTTGACATGGTAGATGGCAAGTGTATCCTCAAGGTCTCTCACTCAGATTATGAGGCGGTGAAGGTCACATTATCCGAAGGAAGAGTGGTTAGTCAGACTGCTAGCGGTAAAATCAAGCTCGTCAGAGAGCGCCTTGGAATAGTACGTCCACCTCGCAAGCGTTGAAATGCCGGACTGAACTCCTTAGCACATGGGCGGAGGCGGAGAGGCACCACCAGTGAAGGGCGAGGATGTATTGATCCTCATCGGTTCCTCCATCCTATTGTTGATGTTCATCATGCAAGCATGGGTCTCCCCAACCGTTCTCAAAGCCGGGGAGAGTTACCAGGTGACGAAATCACTTTCAGAGGGTGACGAAATCAATGTCGAAGTACTCGAAGGTGAGATTTCCACAACCGTAGAAGGGCCAAGCGATGAATTGCACCCTACAGATGGCATCTACAAGGTCGATGCAGATGGTGAACACACCATTTCTATTGTAGCGGTTACCGATGCTGAATTTATCGTCGACCTACCTTCCTCATACATGGCGAACTTTCTGCCATATGTCCTCGGACTAGCCCTGCTAAGTTTCGGCGTTTGGAAGAAGACTGCAGCACAAAACGACGAGCCTTTAGAAGCCGTATTAGAGGATTAAGCCCACTCGATGTCTTCACCATCAGTGATGATGGTGCCATCGTCAAGGATTAGTTCACCATTCTCGTTAATGCCGAATGAATCATGGATCACACCGTTGGTAACGGGGCGGCCAAAGTTCCGTATATGTTCGAGAACTCTCTCTCTGGTCCCCTGGTGGTCCAATGATGGGATGTCATTGCGCTCCTCTAGCAAGGACGCAATTTCTGCATGGAGAGTAATGTCCAAAGCAGCAGCGTCTATCTCAAATAACTCATCTATCGATGCGATTTCAATATCGAGGTCATTTGCACCTTTGACCAAATTAATTCCGATTCCAAGAACTACTCTTGCCCCATCGCCAAGCGAGCGGCCTTCAGCAAGTACTCCACACACTTTGCGATTATCGATCAGGATATCATTTGGCCACTTCAGGCGAAGCGACTCATGCTGAAGTGATTCTAGCACTGCAAGACCACCTGCAAGTTGCAGATTTCCAGGACTAATTACAGAATTTTCTGCAACAATCCATGACCCTGCATAGCATCCTTCTATAGAGGTCCAAACCCTTCCGCGCCGCCCTTTACCTGCGAGTTGCTTCCCTGTTCTGAGGTGGGACCCAATCCCACCTGATTGCAGCAGGTCTGAATTGGTAGATCCGGTCTCTTTGACATATTGGTTTGAAGCACCTTCATACGGTTTCCACAAACATGTCAAAAACAATTCTTCACCATCGTCAAATGACAATTTATCCCAGGTGCGATGAGCAAAGCCAAATGTTCCAAGACGAGCACATTTTCTCCCCACAATCAAAATTCTTCCATTTAGTGCAAGCATATCCGCATTTGCTATGCTAGTGAGTAATCTTCCCGCTAAGCCCACAGAATCAGTATCGAGAAGAGCAGCCTCTTCCATCGGGCCAAGAAAGTCATCTCCAGCTTCTTCCAATGGGATGTAGGGTAGGTTCCAAACTATCAGATCAAACTGTTGTTCAAAGGGAAATGGTTCCGGACCAATTCCTCCTTCCCTTACATCACCCTGGAGGTGATTCAACTCGAGATTCCCTCTAGTTGCTGCAACTGCAAATGGATTGATGTCACAGGCGCTGACTTTCCAGCCAAATGAGGCTGCTAAAATAC
>Ga0315329_10000108_pt1 | contig 31279 bp, 47 predicted proteins | sample M150032315metaG_FD_203459 | JGI IMG/M metagenome (GOLD analysis project Ga0315329, IMG submission 203459) | Ammonia-oxidizing marine archaeal communities from Monterey Bay, California, United States - M1 500m 32315 | ecosystem: Environmental > Aquatic > Marine > Coastal | place: USA: California...
AACTGATGAAATGCTGCGACTAAGGCATTTGACCGGCTCCCTAGAGCCCGGCGTAGATAATTCACAGGATTTAGGTTCAGGCTCAAAGAGATGGAATACTGTGTATGGTAGAGCAACATCCGCAAACTGGTCTGACTTAGCTGAGAGATATGAAGCAGATAAATACTATGATGAAGGTACAGTATTGGCTATTGGAGGAGAGAAAGAGGTTACAGAATATGTAAAAGGAATGCCATTTGCTGGAGTAGTATCAATACATCCCGGTTTGAGAATGAATGATAAGCTGGAATATGAAGATAATCCTAATTTTCCATATATTTGTCTGAAAGGAAGAATCCCAGTAAAGATAAATGGTACAGTAAAAAAGGGTGATTACATAATAACAGATGATGCAGGTCGAGGAAAATCAATAGGAAAACAACCTAATGTTAATGTTATGCATGATTTAATTGGAATTGCATTATCTAATAGTAATTCGGAATTTGTTGAAGTAAAAATATGAAAGTATAAAATGTTAGAATATGTAAATATAACTGATGCGCCCTTTTGGTCTAATCTAGATTTTGATGGCGAGGTGGATGATGAAATGTTGTTAATAGAAATTTATTGTTCTGTTCTAGCTAATACTAAAGCAAGACCTACACGGGAAACAAAAGTTGAAACTGACCTTTATCTTGATGATGAATGGGACGGTGCAGAAGAATATATAAATCAATTGGAAAATCCTGGACCCGATTTTGTTCATCCCAATCAAGTAAAAATGAATAAAGTTTTTGCAGATTTTGATGCATTATCGATTAAATATGGTGAAGAACATTTCAGAAACTTTCTTCAAGATTTTTATAATAATTATCCTACACCTGCAGAATATTCTAATCCAATACAATATTTAATTTCACTTAATCCCGAATTTCATGAACATGTTAAGTGGACTATGATTTCTGACCTATTATCGTTGACACATGAATATTTAATAAGGGAAGAGTGATGACTAAATCGGAATGTAGAGCGATATTCAAACAAGCTTGGTATAAAGCCATACAAAAAGATATATATTCCAAGCATATAATAGGTTCTTATGTTGCAAGAGCTTATTTTATGAGTGAAATTTGTATGTTATTATTTCCTGAAAATAATATTGCTGATCAATTTGATTTTGAAGCATATGAGAAAGCTGGAGTAACACAATTACGTGCAGCGAAAAATGATTTCAAAAGTCTCGGAATATTATCAATTCCGTTTGAAGAACAGGAATTAACAAACGTAAATAAGGGTAATGTTGTTTTTTTAATAGTAGAAAATCCAATATTATTAAAGAAACTTAGTACAAAAATAATAAATTATCTTTATATGGGAGATGACTTATTATTCTATAATATGGGTTGTTGCATAAATTGGGCGGAGTGGAAATTAAACACAGAATATGTTCCTCGATTATTATTTTATGCTAAACCTTCTTTCGATACTTCATCGACATTAAAAGATGGTAAACAATTTCGACCACATGGAGATGATGATAAATTAATATGGAATGAATTTTGGAGTAAAGTATAATGGGTTCGCCATGTCCTACCAATTTAACTGGTTTACCAGCACAAGCTGGAACATTAGTTGAGCAATCAGACATAACTACTTGCAGAAATTCATTAAATGATGAGTTTACAAGAAGAGGTATTGCAACTTCATCTTGGACTAGTATGGTAGACCCTGCTGCGGCCGCAATTTGGAATGAATTACGTGGAGAAATAGTAAATAAGTTATATGGTCAAAGCCCACCCCAGCCCTCACCAACATTATCTTATGGTGCTGTAAGTGTTGGAGATTTAATAGCCGCCGCACATATAGATGATCTTGTAACTAAACTCGATCAATGGAAAGTTGCATGTCCATGTGACTGTAATTTCTGTCCCTGTGACTGTAATTATTGTACATGTGACTGTAATTATTGTACATGTGATTGTAATTATTGTACATGTGACTGTAATTTCTGTCCCTGTGACTGTAATTTCTGTCCCTGTGACTGTAATTATTGTACATGTGATTGTAATTATTGTACATGTGATTGTAATTTCTGCCCGTGTAACTGTAATTTCTGTCCATGTAATTGCAATTTCTGTCCGTGTAATTGCAATTTCTGCCCGTGTAACTGTAATTTCTGTCCATGTGATTGTAATTTCTGCCCGTGTAACTGTAATCATTGTCCGTGCAACTGTAATCATTGTCCGTGTAACTGTAATCAAGGAAAATAAAAAATGAATAATATGCAATTTGCCCCTATAAAAGACACAATGTCTCCTGAACAAATGCAACAACAAATGATGCAAATGCGAAAAACGATGGAAGAACAAGAAAAGATGCTCACACAAATGGGCGCGGGCGCAGGAAAACCAATGCCACAACAAACTGGTGGTGGTGCAATGTCAAATAATTTTAATCCAATGCAAAGTTTTAATTTAGATGTTAATGTAACGAGTGAATGTAATCTTGCTTGCACATACTGTTCTGAAGGAGAATCCTGTGGGCTGTCATCACAATATCAAGAAAAGACAGAAATGACTCCTGAAGATATAGAAAAAACAGTTAGATCGTTAGACATGGATAGATATAGGGACATTAATATAAATTGGTGGGGTGGAGAACCTTTTGCTAATTTCCTTTTTTGCAAAGATATAATGAAAAGATTAGCTGATACTCAAAAAGTATGTTTTATGTTCTATACTAATGGAACTTATCTTAAAAAGTATAAAAAACAGTTAATAGAATTAAGAGATATGTTGGGAAATAGATTAGATATGCCAATGCAATCACGTTTACATATCCAAGTATCTTTTGATGGTGAACCTGTTAATACAATGGAACGTAGAACTAAAGCAGGAGAAAGTGAAAAGTTATCTAAAACTGTTTATGCAACTTATAAAGATTTAAAAGCTGAAGGTTTTTCTATAGGCATTAAAGCAGTTATATCATCTCGCAATTTTAAATATCTTTTTGATGTTTGGAAATGGCATTATGATAATGGAGAAGCATATGGTCCTACTCCTGATACTCATAGTACAGATCCAGATAGAATTGATGGCGCAGTTAAGGAAGAAGAATATATAGGTCATTTAAAAGACCTCAGAGGAAATTTAATGAAAATTGTGAAATATAGTATAGATCATGATATTAATTTAGAAGATCACTTTAGATGGTTCAGAAAAGAAAAACAAAATTGTGCGTCCGGTATTAATTATCTTTCAATTGATTTAGATGGTAAAACATATCCTTGTCATGGTTGTATGTATAGACAAAGAGAAGATCATGTAAGAGGTGATTTAAATGAATCTGGTATGCAAATGCAAAAATTTGTGGATGAAACAACAGCATTATATCGTTCTTATTTGGATGAATTTAGAACAGACGGAACATTAGCATGTAATACATGTACAGCAGATTTTTGTTTAAAGTGTCCTGCAGGTTCATTTGATGCCGCAGATGCAAAATTTGGCGAAGAACAGGACGCTGGTAAAAAATGGCAAAATCATCCAGCAAATCATCAATTGTGTCAAGTATGGAAAACATTGGAACCTGTATCTAAAGCATGGAGAACCATGTGGATTAAAAAGAATCCAAATTCTATAAGGATGATGAATAGACAAGTAAATTATTCGCAGGGTCATAATTTAGAAGTCAATTCTATTGGACAGCAAGCTCCTGTTATATCTGTTTTATCCAAAGAAACTACTCCAGAAACAGCAAGAAATGCGGGTTCCGTTTTTGATATATCAAAATTACCAAAAAGAGCTGAAACTACAAGGAGAGAATATGCCTAGTTATCAATTAGAAATATCTGTAACAGAAAAATGCAATTTGGGGTGTCCTTATTGTTATGTTGCCAACGTTGACAAATTTATGACTACTGAAATTTTTGATAATGCGTGGCCAGAATTTTTACAATTAATTGATAAGTCAAAAGCTTATGGAGGACAATTTCATTTATCTTTTTTTGGAGGTGAACCATTATTAAATGTACCATTGATGGATCATGTTTGTAAGAAAGTTAAAGTTCCTGAATATAAAGATAGATTAATAGGTCTCACAATGATAACCAATCTATCATTAATTAAAGAGGAAACTGCTGACTGGATATTAGATAATCAAATTGGTATTAGTTGGAGTTTTGATGGTATATCAGCAAATGAAACTAGGCCAATTATTAAAAATTTTGGAGAAAATAAAGGATATAATAATGTTTTAGAAATGTATCAGGATAGGCAACATCTTATAAAGAAAGTTACAAAACACAATAAGACATGTAAGATTATGATTTTTCCTGGTAACATTGATTCAATGACAGAGAATTTTGAATTTTTAGTAGATTTTGGTATTCCAGCACCTGATTTTTCTATTGTAAGAGATGATGTTTGGTCTTTAGATGACATTCATAAATTTAGAGTAGAATGTAGAAGATTGGCAGATAGAACTATACAGTACTATGATGAAGGAAAATTAGTGTCTAATGGAATGTTTAATTTACCTATACAAGATATGTTATTAGGATTAACTAAACAAAAACGTCCATTTGGTTGTTTTGCTGGTCATCATGGTTCTATTATGGCAGTAGATGGAACATTTTATCCATGTGCAAGATTTGGTTCAAAGAAGTTATTACCAATGAAAGGTGATGAATATAATTTTGATTATTTTCAATCTGTATTTAATCCTTTAGCATTTGATAAATGTAAAGGGTGTAGATTATATAAGGTATGTAATGCGGGTTGTACATTTTCACAATTAAGAAATGGTAATCAACCTATTGATTCTGTATGTGAATTATTTCATATATATTATGATGAAGCAATAAGAATGGTAGAAGTAGCTAAGGATATACCAACATTTCAAACATATATTAAAACAATTTGGGGAGGTAGAACAGGATTTTATGAGCCTAATAAATATGTAGAAGGGCAGAAAAAAATTGATATGTTTGAAATGATAGACAAAGCATGGCAAAAAAATGAAAAATATAAAGTTTTAACAAATTTTAAAACTAAAACTGAGGAAAAAGTTAAACCTTTTGATCATAAGGATTATAATTCAACATTGGCTTTTTTACAATCTAAAGAGGGTCATAACATAAAGAAAATGGAACCAACAAGTACTTGCGGTTAAAAATTTTATGGGAATGTTTGATAAACCAGTAGCGGACACAAGAGTTTCAGATTATGAAGGACCTACAAGATATTTGCCTGGTCATTTAATAGATCATAAAGATGTAACTGTATATCAATTTAGACCAAATATATTTATCATAAAAGATATTGATCATGTTGTTAATTTAACTACATTAAATTATGTAATTCAAAGAGTGACGGGTGTTAAGAATTGTAGTAAAATGGTAGGTGATTTTATCGTTATTCAAAATACAGAGAAATCATCAAAATTTTTTAGATTGATAATAGATAAAGTTTTAACTAAATCAAATTTAGCATATGATTATATGTCTGGATTACCAGTAGAGGTTTATACTTCTCTTAATAGAATAGGCGCTTTACAAATAGAACATATAGAAAATAAAGGGCATCAAGAAGATGTAGTTGAAAATGGAATAGAATCATTAGTTAGTGGAATTAATACATTTGATGGTGTATGGATTATAGAATCATGTGAGGGACATTATGATCAAAATGATCCGGCATGGAATACGGATTGGCAATGTTGTGCTTATGTAGTTTTTACAGTAGATTCAATGGAAGAATTAAATATTCTATCATCTTCTATAGAAAAAAATATTAAAACTATGTGGGATTATTTTCAGTTATCAGATAATGAAGATTGGTCAACTAAAGCATGGTTTAAAAACAATGGTTTATTGTTAACATTTGACGGTGGAGTAACAAATACTCAATTTGAATTTGCCTACAAATATATGGCGATTGAACAAGAAACTGTATTTGAACATATTAAATATCTTGGAAAGTTATTACATGACGACTAAAGTACACGGAACCCCAGAAGAATTAAATAATTTAGATCGTGAAGAAGGATGGCATCCTGAAGTTTCAGGACAAGAAGCAGTAAAAGGTAATAAAAATAAAAAATCTGTAGAACGATATGAAAAATCAGCAAATGCTGCAAAAGAGGGAGATGTTCAAGTTCTCATTAAACAAATACAAGAAGAAGAGACACCATCAAAAAAACAAGCAAGAGATAAAAATATACTTTATGATTCTTGGAATCCTGAAGCAGACGGTACAAGAATAGAGTCACATTTATTTAATTATAATATTGATTTTCCTAAATTCATGAAAAATATAGCATATATTTTAAAACAAAATCCAGACCAGCAAGTTGGTAGAAAACTAGATGAGAGACCAATACAACAGGGGAACAAATAATGGAAATAAGATCAAGGTCTAAAAAAGTTTTACCTACTATGGGAGACCTAGATACTATTATTGATTATGAACGTGGATTGAAAACAGGTGAAGGAGTATGTAAATATGAAAAACACGATGTTAAAAAATTATTAACTCTAACTGATCGTGAATTAAGTCAAGTAGTAAAACAACATATAGATAGTGTTTCAAAAGATCCACATTATAAGCGTGTTAAAGCATTAAAAGAAGGAAAACTTGATTTAGCAGAAGCCCATGTTAATGAAATTATGGATAGAAATTTTGTACATGGTGAAAACGAAAATACAAGAGTTGCACATGGTGGAGGAATACATTTATTTTATATGACAAGTCAATGCAATTTAAATTGTTCTTATTGTTATGAACATTTGGAAGATAGACCAAAACATTTACCTGAACCTCCATTGTTGAAAAGACTTGTAGATGATATTAATAAAACTGATAGACCCGATGAACAAACTTTATTTTGTATTTTTGGTGGTGAGCCAATGTTAGAATGGAAAAATTGTGAATATCTTATGAACTATGCCTATTCTCAGAAGCATAATTTACATTTCAATATAACAACTAATGGTATACTTTTAAGTAAGCCAAAATTCTTTAAAAATGTTATTAGTTTTTTAGAATCTAACCCAGAAATTAAACAACGGGTTTCTTTTGATATTAGTTTTGATGGTGCAGGTAATCTAGATAGGGTATATTATTCTGGTAAAGATTCTACTCAAGATGTATTAAAAGCATTTAAAAATATTTCAGATTATAATTCTACGAAACCTATTAGCGAAAAAATTAAATGGAGAGCGAGATATACTATTCACAGAGCAAATGTACAATGTTTTGCTAAAGATATTATGCGTATAATCAAAACATATGGTCCAAATAGAGTAGTTACATCTATAGATGAAAGTTTAGCAAGTAAAGATAACCCTGAAGATAAAGCAAAAATTAATTGGTTGTTAAAAGAACAGATAGATTTTTTACGAAAACAATGGATAGAAGATAAATTATTTGCTCCTATATGTCACATGTTTTGTGATATGTGTAATTCTTGTGGAGAACGTAAGGATCATAGATTTTATTATACGGAACAAGGATTGGCCGCAATACAAAATGGATTAGTAAGAGTAGGAAAAGGATTAAAACATCTTCCTGATCCGGGAGACAAAGAAGAAAAAAATAGAACCTTGCCTAGAGTTGGGCAACCAGTAACCGCTATTGATAGATTAGGAATAATAGATACTTCTGGTCAAGGTGCTGGTTTAGGTCACATAGCAGAAGAAATGCTTGAAACCCAAGAAAGAAATTTTGGAGAATTTCGAAAATTCCCAGATGCTGGCTGTACCAAATGCGAGCCTAGAGAGATAAATCATGAGTGAAAATAATACAGAACACGTTCACGATGAAAATTGTAATCATGAACCTGTGAAAACAAAAGCAGAAACTAAAATTACAGAATGTACAAATGCTGCTATTGCCGCATTATCACCATTGTTAGATGATGAAGCAACACAACCAATAGGTATGACTTTACTAAAGGGGTTAGATATTGGTTTAAGTGCATTACAAAAACAACAACAACTGACTGACATGAATAGTCAAAATTTAACTGCTGATACAGGTCAGCCGGCGGGTGGATTACCAACTGTTCCTCAAAATGTTCAAGTAGATGTAGCTAACAATGAACAGGTTAAAGTACTTGTTGATCAAACTTTAGAAGAATTAGAAGGAATGGATGATCATGAATCTCCTACTTATACAACAGAAGCGGGTGAACAAGCAGAATATGTAAAAGGAATGATTTGTAATTGTCAATATGCTTCTGATTTTCATAAATATTGTGATAATCAATGTAAAGAACATCTTATTAAAGCAACAGGTAATACTAAAGAATATATGGAATATCTGGATACTGCTCAAGATGATGTTAGTAAAAAATCTCTTGATGATGCGATTGTTGATGTTGATGCTTTTGTCAATGATGGTATTGGAATGGCAGGAGAAAAGACAAAACCAATTCCAGGAAATGCACATGGTCAAGATGGAGATAATCCTTTAGATGTACATAAAGGGGGACCATATCCTACTGCAAAACATCCTCAGGCAGTACAAGACGCAAGAGATACTCCGGGCCAAGGGTTGGTTGATGTTCAACTTGCAGGCGAAAATAATAGACCTTCTGATGATCCTATAGAAGAACTTACAGGCGAAAAAAATGAAAAGAAGGTTACTGATGAATACGGTAATATATTAGGGGGCGATGAAGAAAAACAGGGATATTTAGATGTAGATGTAAAACCACAAAATCAATTTGCACTTGATCCAAGTTTACCTGTCGTAATGCCTGGGGAAGATGGCATACAAAGATGAGCAAAATTGTAAATTTAAAAAATCTTTCATTTGAAACTATTTTATTTAAAATGAATAAAATAGAACGAGAGGAACCTACAAAAAACGGATATCAAAAAATATTGAATTTTTTAGATTCAGTTGAATCTATATTTATTTCTGCTAATTTAATAAATAATTTTAATAATTTTAAAGAAAGATATACACGTAAGATGGAAAGTATTTAAATGGCGGAAATCAAAAGTAATCCTCAATGGCCCGCCTTAAAAGCTGATCGACAAATCGCAACCCTACTGGAGAGTGATGGTGTTACTAGGTTTAATGATATAATTGATATTTTAGTAACTAATAAAAGTGTATATTTGTCATGTGGAATGCCAGAAGATACATGGTTAGATAGAACTTATATGTTTAAGTATCAAGGATGTATTTTAAATCCATCTACCGCATTTGAAGATGCTGAACCTGTTTTTAATAGAACATTTTTATCACAACAAGATGCATCATGGTTTACTGATGAAAGATTAAATGCCAGTACCCATTATTGTATATCATTTTTTCGTGAAAATTGGTTATCGTGGGTAGCAAGTAATCCTGGAACACATGATGATGGTTCTACAAAGGGACCAACAACAGCTATGTTAGAAAATAGTTCATGGCTTGATTCTGATACTAAAGCACTTCAGGATAAATTATTAAGTCTACCATATTCAAAATATTCATATACTTTAAAAATGATGAGCATATATAAAAATCATTATGAACCTGCGACAAGATATGATGCTATGGATGAAGAAAATAAATATGTTTTAGCAAATTTAACTTCTGCACAACAAACGGATCTTCTGATATATGTTAGAGAAACATATAGTCGCCTAGAGGAAACAGATTTGAATACTATTGCTGAATTAGAAACTGCTTGTGAAATGCTTGAATTTGATATATCCCAACAATGAGTCCAATCTATGTAAAAAAATTACCTTGGAAATTTGATATAGACCGTTTACAAAAAGAACTTCAACCGTTAAAATCTTTATTCATTCCATGGGATCCAGATACAAAAGAAGACTTTAATGATTCTTATATATTGGGATTTTTACATTCAAAAGATTGTCCACCAGAAAAAAGATTATATGATTCTGTAAGAAGTTTTTGTCCTAAAAGGCCATCAGTTTTTTCATCTTCTTCTGGCTATAAGTATAATATATTAAAGCCCATAATACATGATGGAACTAGTTTTAATAAAAGATTAAAAAGATTTAAAGTACGTGAAGATTATACTGTTTTTAATGAAGATTATTTAGATACAGAATTTTATAACATCTATAAAAAGTTGACTACATATTATGAGATAGACAGATTTAGAATAGTAATGTTAAAATCGTTAACTGCTGTAAATTGGCATCAAGATAGTTTTGAAAATATACATGTACCCATTGAAACCAATATCGGATGTCGTTTTGTTATCGATGACCGAGCATACTATTTACCGGCAGACGGTAGTTCTTATCAAGCAGATAATTGTATTAATCATTCTATATTTAATGCAGGTTTAACCGATAGATTCAATTTATTAATTTGCATAGCAGGATATAAAGAGGAGTCTTATAAATTATGTCATCATTCAGATGCTTACGGATTAATAGGAAAACATAGTGACCCGAAGTATATTGCTGAACCCATTGAACAAATAACTGAAGAGGACTTATACGATGTACACCAGAGAAGAAGTTGAAGAAAAATGTAAGTTAGCGTTTGAAGAAGCGGCGGCAGGCATTGATTTTCCAGAAATAAAACCCGATAGTAAAATTGCTTTAGATTTAGAAATTGATTCTATTCATATTTTAGAAACAATGATAATTATTGAAGACACTTTTAATATAGCTTTAGATGCAGAAGAATTTCAAAAAGCAACAACAATAAGTGATTTATATGATATGGTAGAGCGAAAAGCAAATGCGTAAAATGATTATAACTGGTGTGACTTCCGGTATAGGAAAAGCACTAAGTGAAAAATATGATGGAAATTATCTTGCAAAATACAAAGACTTAATTGAGGTAGAGGGTCATAGTAGGCGATATAATAAACATGATATAGAGCATATTAAAGAATGGTTTGATCCTAAAGGTGATATATTCATAAACAATGCATATAATGACTACAAATGGTGGGCTCAAACACAAGCACTTTTATTCGTTTTTCATTTATGGAAAGATGATCCAAATAAACATATAATTTCTGTTAGTTCTATCGCATCTGAAAAAGATACAGATGATTATCCTATAGGTCACAGTCGTTATACAGCAGGTAAAATATCACTTGATAAAATCAATCTAGAATGTTATGAAAAAACTGCAAAACATAACGGATGTAAAATTTCATTACTAAGACCCGGCTGGGTGGAAACTCCAAGAACAACAAGATTAGCAACTCTCGTAAATCGAGTATATGATCATAAGCTAGAACCAAATATGCTTTCCCCTGAACAATGTGTGGAATGTATAGATCATATGATTAATTTTAGTGGTCGTATTAGAGAAATGACAATAGAGGCAGAATGACGGTCTATTGGTTTTTAGGAAAAATATACCTTGCTAAAAAAATTAAACATTTTTTCTGGAAAAAAATTTATGATCGAGTAGCAAACGCTTATGAGGTATTCGATTGGAATTTTATGAATTTTGGTTTTGATTATTATAATCAAGAACTTTATTTAGAAGAAAAGGATGAAAAATATCGATACTATATTCAGTTATATCATCATACGGTTGAGAAATTAGATGTTCGAGGAAAGACTGTATTAGATATAGGATGTGGCCGAGGCGGAGGAACTTCTTATGTTGCACGCTATTTGCATCCTACAAAAGTTACAGGAGTTGATTATTCAAAAAATAATATTAAATGGTGTAATATAAATCATAATGAAAATAATTTAGAATTTATTGAAGGAGATGCTTCAAATCTTCCAATTGGTAATAATAGTTATGATATTGTTATGAATGTTGAATCATCACATTGTTATCCTTCAATTCCTCAATTTTTTTCTGAAGTTAAACGCGTTTTGAAGCCTGGTGGATTATTTGCTTGGACTGATATATGTCCTGAACAGGTATTTGATAAAAAGAATGTTTATGCACGCGTGTATGAAGAGGCGTTTTATAATTGCTTTGGCGATACTATGTCGCATTCTTGGGAAATTACAGATAATGTTTTAAGTGCTTTAGATAAAGAAGAAGTTAATAATATGAAAAATGAAATTATTAATCAACATACACCATTCTATTTTAGAGGAATTATGAAAGAATTTGCTGCAATAAAAGATACTCAAATCTATAATTCATTGAAATATGGAGAATCAAAGTATCGCTTTAAAATCTTAACGAAAAAAATATAATGAGTAGAATATTAAACATAAGAACAAAACATCCTAAACATCGATTGCACAATGATGATTTCAAAGAAAAGTTGAAAGAGTGGTGGCAAGAAAAGGGATATTCCGGAAGAGTATTTGATAGATACATGCCCTTAACAGGTGTTGAATATAGAAATACATGTTATCCTATAGAAACAATGCGTGAACAGTCTCAGACCTTTACTCAAAAAAATAAAACATTTAATGAAGTAGCAAATGAATTATCATTAGAAGCGGTGCTGGAGCTATCACTCTTTAAACCTGAAGATGTGTGTATGATTGCATCTACTACAATGACAGGTGTGGGAATTCCTACTGTACCTCATAAATTACTTAGTCATTTTGATTTTCCAGATTCTTTAATCAAAATACCCATGTTTGGTTTAGCATGTAATGGTGGTACACATGTGATACAAATAGCAGATGAATTTTTAAAAGCAAATCCTGATAAAACTGCAATTTGTCTTACAAATGATTTATGTTCAATGAATTTAAATCCTGAAGATAGTTCTCTTACTACTGTGTTTGGTATTACTATTTTTGGAGATGGGGTGTCTGCTATTTTAATGGCTGGTGATGATTATGATTGTTTTTTTCCTGCATGGAAAGTACTTAAACATGCCTCTCATGTATTACCTGAAACAGAAGATTTTATTACTCTTGAAGGAACAAGTGCAGGATTATTATATAACGTAGAATCTACTAAATTACAAGAACTACCAAAAGCCGCGGATGCATTATTACCTAAAGTAGAAGAGTTTATTAAAGGTCATGATATTGATCATTGGATATGTCATCCTGGCGGAAAGGTTGTGTTAGAGAATACGGCCACAGGTTTAAATTTGCCTGACGGAGCATTAGATTCTTCTTTTGAGATGTTTAAACATTTTGGTAATATGTCTGCTACAAGTGTTATAAAAACTTTAGAATATGATTTTAAGAAAGAAGGAAAATTGGTCATGATTTCATATGGGCCGGGATTCCAAGTTGATTTATGTTTGCTAGAGAAAATTTAATAGGAATCGATTTACAAACAATCGAACCTATTCAAAAAATATATGATAAGTGGGGTGATAAATTTGTTAATAAGATATTAACAGATATTGAAAAAAGAAATGCACCCAGTCCTATGACTGCTAGATATTTAACTAAATGTTGGTGTGTTAAGGAAGCATATTCTAAAGCAATAGCTTCACCTTATTTAAGATTAGATGTTAGTTACATGCATTTGACAAGTAGGGGTGTTCGATTTCCTGTTGTACATGCTTCAGTATCGAAAGAACATAAAGGCCCAAGACAAGATGTAAGAATATCATTATCTGATACAGACAATTTTGTTGTTGCTGTGGTATACATATGGGCACATTAAAAGAAATAGTATATAATTCTTCTGATTGGAATTCTAAATCAATCGTAGAGAGTTTTAAAAATACGGGTTTTTTATTAGTAGTAGATCCTTTTATTAATATGAAAGGAACATTAGAACAATTACGTGAAAAATTAAAAGGCGCCGATTTAAAGACATTACCTATGTATGAAGAGGGTCGAGCAACTACAGAAAATCTGCCCGGAGAAGCAAATGAAAGAGTTGTTTTAAGAAATATGTCTGGTAATTGGGACTGTGTAAATACTATAAGAAGTCAATATATAAAAGTTGGTTGTGATATATTATATGCTATTGAAGAATATATGAAACTGCCTCGTAATTCAATAACAATGAAACATGAGAAAGCAAATAATGATTTGATATTTGTAAAATATTATAAAGATCAAAAAGGAGAAAATCGATTAGGTAGTCATTGTGATTTCGGAACGTTGACATTAGTGCATGTATGTGATTCTGTAGAAGAATATGAAATATGTATTAATGATGAATGGACTATGATAAAACATCCTGGCGATGATTTTATAATAGTTAATTGTGGAGATTTTATGCAATGGTGGACACGAAATAAATTAAAATCTACTCCTCATAGAATATCAAATTCAACAAAAAAAGAACGACATAGTTTGATTATGTTTATGGATATAGATCAGACTTCTCAAGTACATGGAATGACAAAACAACAATGGAACGATATTAGAGTGGAAGAATCAATTACAAACAAACAAACTTATCATGATTTTGGAGAATAACATGAGTCAAATAGAAAAAGTAAGTGAAATGTTAAGGACATCACTTGTAAATACGGTTGCTGGTTCATACTCAGGGGGATGTAATGAATGGATTGCACTCGTTACAACTGCTGGTAAGCCAGAAAATAAGAAAGATGAAATTATATTGGAGTGTTTGCAAAATTTATCTGAACAGTTTACTTTAACAAGTAATGGAAAGGTTCAGGGAGATGTAACTTTGTGGTCACAACAATTAGAACAAATTTTGCAGAACGTGGATTATCTTGCAAAATGACACATCAATATGGAGTTAGAATCCTTTTGATATTGAATCATATTTTAGCAGTAATAGGAATTATATATTCTTCATTGTTGTGGTATCTATGGATTCCCGTTGGATTTTTATTGTTTGGTAAATTTGGAAGTGAAATAGGAAATCATAGATATGTTGCACATAAATCTTTTGAAACGGGTCCAATAAGACATTTTTTGTTATCAACGTTAGGAATATTTAATTGTTATGGTTCTCCTATCTCATGGGTTATAGCACATAGGGCGCATCATATGAATTCTGATGATGAATTGGATCCTCATTCGCCTAATATTATTCCTTGGTGGAGAGTTTGGTTAACATTGTGGCAGAAAGTGAATTTACCCATAAAACACTATGCTGATTTATTAAAAGATCCGATATACAAAAAGGGGCATAAGTACTATTTTTATATTATAGGTATAACTTTTTTATTATTATCACTAATAGATTGGAAATTACCTGTATTTTTAATTAGTATACCGAGTGTAGGAATTGTCCATGGTGCGGCATTAGTTAATGTTGTATGTCATAAATGGGGATATCGTAATTTTGATACACCCGACAAGAGTACAAACAATTGGTGGGTTAATGATTTAACATTAGGAAGTGGATTACATAATAATCATCATCAAGATCCGAGTAATTGGGATGAAAATGTAACAGGATATGAAAGGGACTACTGTGGGTGGTTTATTAAAAATTATCTCAAAGTATAATAATTCGTGGCAAGCATATTTTAGCTTCATGATTTTATTTCACATTGTATCAGTAATAGGATTAATCTATAGTTCATGGCATTGGTTGTGGTTAACTCTTATTGGTGTTATATTGTTTCGACATATAGGAGGTGAAATAGGCGCCCATAGATATTTTGCACATAAAAGTTTTAAAGCAAAACCTTGGGCTCATAAATTTATGGCTATATGTGGAATCTTCATATATCAAGGAACTCAATTTCCATGGGTTGCATTTCACAGATATCATCATGAGAAAGCGGATACTGTTAAGGATCCTCATTCACCACATTATTTAAGTCCTTTTGATGTATGGTTTACTAATTGGAGACAGGAAATATATGAACATAGATTGTATGCTGATCTTGTGAAAGATGCTTTCTTAAAATTATTACATAGAAACTATTTGATTATAGTTGTTCCGCCACTTGTTTTAACTGCATTAATTGATTGGAGAATACCTGTTTTCTTTTTTGCATTACCTAGTATTATAACACTTCATACTGGAGGTTTAGTTAATACTATAGGACACATGTGGGGCTATCGTAATTTTGAAACTACAGATAAAAGTACAAACAATACACTTGGACAATGGTTGTCTGGTTTTACTGGATCGATGTTACATAATAATCATCATTATGCTCCTAGTGCATATAATACGAAAATGTCCGATAAATGGTATGAGACAGATTTTTTAAATGTTTTTATTATAGAAAAATTTTTGAGGAGTAAGCAATGAAAACGAGTAAAATACCTGGACTTGGTGATTATGGTCGCTTCATCGATGACATATCATTAGCAGAAATGTCTGATAATGATTGGATAGAATTGGGAAAAGAGCATCTTACTGATTTAGTAACAATCATTAGAAATGTTGATATTCATCCTAATGAATTTGAACGAAAAATGCTTCTTTGGGGTGATCCTTTTATTTTAGATGGTTACAGAATTAGAAAAAAATATAAAGAGAAATTAGGAATAAGAAATTTCTATAGTCTATTTAAACGTAATCTCATAGAAGATGAAGATCGAAAACATGCAGAAGATTTAGCTTGGATGGGCGCTGGAGGAGATGAATTTATAGGTGAAAAGATTCCTTGGAAATCTCAATTACACCGTATATCTGGTATAAAAGAAAACGGAAAAGCTATAGGGATGTTTGCTGAAGGAGAATTGCTTTGGCACTCTAATGAGCCGGGATCAATTGTATTTAATCCAGGAATTGCTTTAATGGGTGTTAAAGGAATGGTTGGTACTTCTACAGGATTTGCTACTACTGCTTCTTGGTATGAGAAACAAAAAGATTCTTTTAAAAGAGAATTAGATGAAATGACTGTTAAGTTTATATTTAAAGAGGGTTATGGAGCGCCTGGTCTGAACAAAGATCATGATGATATCTTTAGTTGGAATCAAGCATTTGATCCTATTGAATTACCATTAGTTATTACTAGTCCCGGAGGCATTAAAGGATTACATTATTCACCGTATGCTGTAGAAGAAACTAAATTTTTTAAAGAAATAGATAATGAATTATTTGCAGAAGAAAATATATATCACCATAAATATCAGCAAAATAATGATATATGTATTTTTGATAATTCTATTACCCTGCATAATAGAATAGGTCCTGTAGATGAACGAGTAGCATATCGTACACCATGTGATTATTGTCATTTAATTCCTGAAGGATATAACTATTATTCTCAAGAACCCTATAAAACACAATTTATAGAAACACGTAAAGATATACAAAACACTCTTAATTTACAATCCCGTGTTGAAGATAATATGGTTTATGAAAAATTCATAAAGCCTGTGATCCCCGAAAGAGAATGGAAGAACAACGATTTAGTGAGGAAATAGAAAGAATATTTCTAAAAGGAATGTTTGTAGATTCTGGATATCGTTTATTGCGTAAAAATGATTATCATAGTTTTCTTATAGGAAAACATCCAGTTGTTGTCAGAAATGGTGCTGTTTATGATAATGTTTGTGATCATAGACTATCCTTAATACATCCCATAGGATATGGTAATCAAGAATTTGTATGTGGATATCATGGTAAAGATCAATCTCATGCAAAACAATATCCTCATTACAGATATAAAAATTTATTGTTTGTAGGTGAACGTGATCCTTCAATGGTTTCTTTATTAGACAAATGTAATTATAAGGCCAATAACCATTTTTTTCATTATGAATTAAAGATCAATGCTAATTGGAAATTATTTGTTGAAAATGTTATTGAATATCTTCATGTAAAATATGTACACAAAGAATCCCAAAATATTTTAAAACCCTTTCTTTCTTTAGATCATATTCCAGAACAAATAAGATATGGTAAGCATTCTGTAGAAAGAATAGTTTCAGAAGCACCCCAACGATATAGAAAATATATTGATGAGTGGAAGTGGGAAAACATCTATATCTTTCCTAATTTGTTTGTATCAAATGTTTCTAATGTTGTAACATTTGTTAGTTATTTTATACCTGAAAAATATAACGAAACAACTGTAATATATGAAGGATATTTTAATAAAGAAGGTATGGATGAACGAATAGCGGATGTTATAAAAACGAGTGCAAAAAACTTTGTACCAGCTATTTTATCAGAAGATAAGCCCTTTATAGAAAGTTGTCAATACGGAAGAACGGCAAAGTCGGATACTAAATATCTATTAGAAGAAGAAGAACAACGAATTGAATGGTTTTTGGAAGCATTAGAGGTATAAAATGGGAAGAATTGTTGAAGAATTTACAACTATAGATACAGCACCTCTATGGTCAAATTTAAAAATGGAAGAGGAATTAGATGATGATACACTATTAATAGAACTTCATTGTTTAATTAATTCAACACATAAGATTAGATTTACAAAAGATACTGTTATAGATGATATTCAATATACGGATGAAACTACAGAAGAAGGTAAACAATATATTGATAACCAATTACATCCCGGACCCAATCATACACATGCTTATACGACAAGAACAAAAACTATATTATCTGGATTTAATAAGTTAGCACAAAAATATGGACAGGGGCATTTTGATAATTTTATTAGAAATTTATATAGAGCATACCCTACTCCTGATCAAAATATTTCAGTAATGGAATACCTAACTCAGTTAAAAGAAGGAAGACCACAGTATCATATGAAATGGGCATACATTTATGATTTTATGCATAGTATAAATGCATATTTTGAGAGTAGAGGTGAAATATTAGAATAACGGATGAGGAACGAAGAAGGATATTTAAAGCGGCATGGGTAGATGCACTTAAAAAAGATTTATATCCTAAACATATTAATGGATCTAATATTGCGATTAATCATTTTCTTATGAATTTATCATTATCGTTATTTCCAGAGAACAATATTAATTCTGAATTAGATTTTGAACAATATGAAATACATGCAGTTCAGATGATGAGATCCCTTAAACTGGATGTACAACAAACAGGCGCAAAAATACGTAAGTTTAAAGAGCAATCATTAGATGAACTTACTACTTCTGCTTATGGAATGCCAGTTTTTATTATTTTAGAAAATCCTATTTTATTAAGAAAATTGGGTAGTAAAGTTATAAATTATTTGTATTTGGGTGATGATTTATTAATGGATTCATTTTTAGGTAGTGTTCTTCATTGGGAAGATTGGAAATTAAACCCAGAATGGAGACCCCGTCTATTATTTTGGACAGAACTTCCATTTGATGGTGTTAAAAGAATGCATGTTGAAGATAAATGGTTTAGACCTTTTGATTCAGCAGACAAAATTATTTGGGACGATTATTGGAGCGGAATATGCCTTTAACAGAGAGCGGAATAGAGATAGAAGCAACATTAACAATAGTTGATAATGAATTTGTATTAGATTGCGATATTACGCCTATTCCAGATTTAACAGAATTTCACGAAATACATCTACAAACAACATCATTAATATGTACTTTTGATCCTACTACATCTGGATATGTTAAAAAAGAATATAAACATACTGCTAATAATACTACATTGCTTTCTTTAGTTTCTTGTGCAGGACAATGGGCAGAAGATTATATTTGGTATTTTGATTTTGATGAGTCCATATATGATCAAGTTAAGACACTTTTCGATGAAAAAAGTATAACTTACCAAGTACCTAATGACCTTGGTATGATTTTAGTAAAACTGGCATAGTGATCTTTCATAAATACTTGTATGCATACAAGGAAAGGAGACGAAAACATGCCAGTACAAACCATGAAAGATATAGCAGAACACTCCCTGTTCAAGGCAGCACTGCCAATTGTTACGGTAGCGTTAGTTGGGAGTATATCATGGATATTCGTGACAGTCATGGATTTAGACAGAGTACAACACCGAATAGAAGATTCAGAAATACCCCAAATTAATAAAGATATTGCACTTGGATATAAAAAAATAGATGAATTAGAAAAATCATTAACAGAATTACGAATTAGATTCGCACAAGTGGGCGTTTCGCCCGGACATCCCGGTAGAAATTGGGGCAATTCAGATCGTGATTGATATTAGTCTAAGCAATAAAGAAAAAGTTGATTACCTATTATCTACTGTGCATCGAGATTTTGAATTAGAAACCTTCCTTACAATACGTTATGATAATCATGGACAAGTAATCTCTCAACATGATCCTAATAAGAAAAAAAGATCAAAGGGGGGATGGACTACATATTTTGTAAGGGTGAAATCAAAACGAAATATAAATAGTACAAAAAACAATAACAACGGGAGAAAAGAATAAATGGAGACTCTATTAGCGTTATTTGGCGCAAAGTGGTGTTGTGTATTCGCATCAGGTTGCGGTGGGTTGACTAATGGATTAGTTCACAAATGGACAGGTTGGGTAATGGAAGCAAAAAACCTCCTACTTTCAGTCGCAGTAGGTTGGATTGCCGCAGAATTTGCAATACCTGCATTAATGGAACAATTTGAATTCGGGCCATATACGGCACTAGGAATAGCATTTTTGTTTGGGTATAGTGGTATCAGATTACTACCCCATTTGGAAAAAAGAATATTTAAAAAATTAGATAGAATAATAGATGATGTTGGTAAAGTAGCAGAAGATGCAACAGCTATACCGGCAGAGGATGAAGAAGAAGAAAAAAAATAATTAACCAATTGAAAGGATATTATGGCGAATTATATAAATGATGAACCGTGTGAATTTACTTATGACATAACAGCAATAGAGAAAGTAGTAGATGGAGATACTGTTGACGCAGTTATTGATCTTGGGTTCGATGTTAGGTATTGTGGACGAATCCGTTTGTTGGGAATCGATACACCAGAATCAAGAACTCGTGATTTGGCAGAAAAGTTTTATGGAAAACTCTCATCGGCCGCCCTTAAATCATGGGTTCATTGGGCGGTTATGTCGGACAGAGATGATATTGAAATTAAATTACGATGCCCAGAAGCCGACAGTAGAGGTAAATTCGGAAGAATTCTCGGAGAACTTTGGATCAACTGTACCGCCGATGGACAAGAATTTTCAGGCTGGACCAATGTAAACAAATGGATGTGTGAACAAGGTTATGCAGTAGGATATACTGGCGGAAGTAAAGAAGAAATTGAAGCAGAACATATGAAGAATAGAATGCTTCTTGAAGAACGGGATGGTATCAAATATGAAGCATAAACATAAAAAGAAGTAGGAGAACATAATGGCAGAAGAAGAATTAGTTGATTTTGGATTCAGTGCTGTAACAGCAGATGAATACGAAGCAGACCAGACTGATGGAGAAAACACCGGAGGTGGAGGTTCTGCAAGTCCAGAAGCGTTAGCATCAATGGACTCTAAGATAGAACAAATCATGGCACATTTGGCTGCCCAAAAAGATTTACCGAGTTCAGAGTTTGGATTTTCTCAAGAGCAACAAGAATCTTTTGCAAACGCATTAGCTGCTAATTCAACGAAATTGGATAAGATTCTTGCATTAGAACAAGATGAAGAACGTGCACAAACGACAGCAGATATCCTGGCGCAGCTTAATGATGCAACAGGAGATTCAAGAATTGCTTCTTCAGAAGCAAAAAAGTCAGTAGGAAAACAAGATGAGATCATGAAGTTCTTAGAAAGTATGTCACCAAAGATTGACAAGATATTGAAATTAGAAAGTCTTGAAAGTCTATTAGAGGGTACTTCAGGTAAGTTAGACGGATTAGCAGATGCGGCAGCAACTGTGACAGCAGAACCGCCAGATTTAACCCCAATATTAGAGAAGATGGAATTTATGGACAAAGACATCCAAAAGATTCTAAAGATGGAACAGTTGGAAGCAGTACAGAGTCTTCAAAAATCTTCACAGGATATGTCAACAGTAGTCAAAGAGATTGAAGAGAGAAAGAAAGATTTAAGTAAAACATATAAGGCACGTATGTTAGCTATAGAGAAATTGGTTTTCCCATTAATAGCAAATTTACAGAAGGATGGTGATACCAAAGAATACATAAAATGGCCTAATAGAATTGAAATTTTAGAAGCTCACAAAACAAAAATAATGCAAGTTACGAGATCGGAGATATGAGATTCGGAGACTTTAAACAAGAACTCTTAGAAGGTGTATATGATCCTGGAATCTTTAAAGCATTCTTCCTAGCAGGTGGTGCTGGTTCTGGTAAATCATATTCAGCAGAAAAGGCAACAGGCTCTGCTGCTGGTAAATTTGAATGGCATGAAGACATGAATAAACTTAAGCCAGGCAAGACGGGTCCTTATGGATTGAAAGTTGTCAATTCAGATGAACAATTAGAATATGGTTTGATGAAGGCAGAAATGTCTCTCAATATGAGGTCATATACTGATATAGAAACAGAGAAAAAAGAGGGTATTAGAGCAAAAGCAAAAAAGATAACTTTAAAAAGAGAGCAGTTATGGATACACGGTAGATTAGGATTAATCATTGATGGAACTGCCAAGGATCTACGAAAAATTACTATGAAAAGACACAAACTACATGAAGTTGGTTATGATTCCTATATGATATTTGTCAATACATCTCTTGATATTGCTCTTCAACAAAATTCTGAAAGATCCAGAAAACTTCTTGACGAGGTTGTTGTAAAAACATGGGAAGAGGTACAATCAGTTAAACAAGGACTTTCTAATATGTTTTCTAATGGATTTGTTGAAATTATCAACAATAGAGCTGGAGAAGATGTATATCGAAAAGCCTTTAGTGAAATTGGGAAGATTATGAAACGCCCACCAAGTAAACCTGCGGCAAAAATGTGGATAGCAAGGGAATTAGAACAAAAAAAGAGATAAGAGGGGAAATGAATGGTCTTTTCACATATTGCACCAGTCGCCTTTTTAATATTAGCTTTGGGTTTAGTGAGGTTGATGTTAAACATGGTTTCATTACTGGCAAAAAATTATAATGATGAGCCAGATGATGATATTATATTCTATTGGCCACATTCAATATTTTGTTTTATAACCTTTTTCACTAATATACTATTTTGGTGGACTGCTTATCCTCTAAACAATTTAGAATATTTTCCAAATGAGGGGTGGAACCTCTTCACCTTCTTCTTATTTCTAACAGTACCATTCCTATTTTACATGATAAGTGAGGTAATTGCTCCACAAGATCATGAAGGGAAGGCTTATAATTTACGTGATTACTATTACAAAAATCATAGAGTTATATTAGGATTAGCATGGACACTACAGGTTCTTCTTATCGCAAATCTTTTTGTATTCTTTCAGGGAGAACTATACTCGCTAAAGGTTTTAGGTAGAGTTATTATGCTCTTAATTATGTTACCGATGGTGTTCAGTAATAATACAAGAGTACACGAAATTGGTATGGGAATCTTTTTTGTAGGGTTTGTCTATACTATACTAAAATACCACATTTTCTTGACTTGACTTATTGATATTTCATGATATAATATAGTATGAGTTTATATACAGATCAAAAATACGTAGGATTAATATCCTCCCGCCTTGAACTATTCAAACAGGTTCGACAAAATCTTTGGAATTCACGATGTCCTATTTGTGGTGATTCTCATAAGAATAGATCAAAGAAACGAATGTACATTTATGCAAAGAAGCAAGACTTGTTTGTGAAATGTCATAATTGTGGATATGGTGCCTCTCTTGGTAACTTTATCAAGCAACTTGATCCTCACCTGCATGGACAATATGTAATGGAAAGATATAGTCAAGGTCAAACGGGTCCTCGTAAGACAATAGAGCCAGAGTTTCATTTTGAACCACCAAAATTCAAACCGAAACCAACTACAATTGACTTACCCTCTATAGGCTCTCTTCCATGTGATCACCATGCCAGATTGTTCTATTCAGGTAGAAAGATGCCAAATTCTTTTATAGATAAGGTTTATTATGCAGATGATTTTAGAGGGTGGGCAATGTCGATATCTGAAATCGATTATTCTAATTTAGGTAGAGAAGAGTCGAGAATGGTTATTCCTTTTTATGATACAGAAGGAAACCTAATTGCTGCTCAAGGTAGAGCTTTAGGTAGTCATGAACTCCGATATATTACTGTTAAAGTTTCTGAAGAAAGCCTTAAAGTTTATGGTCTAGAAAGATGGAATTCTGAGAGTACTACATATATTGTAGAGGGCCCAATTGATTCAATGTTCCTACCAAATTGTCTTGCCGTTGCTGGAGGAGACCTCCAGTCAATAAAAATTAATAAAGAGATGTGTGTACTCATCTTTGATAATGAACCAAGAAATGAACATACTGTTAAAAAATTGATGAAGGCTATAGATGATGGATGGGAAGTGGTTGTCTGGCCAAAACAGTTTGAATTCAGCGAGTTAAGAGACATGTACAAAATGAAAAAGTTCAAAGATATTAATGATTTAGTTATGAATGGATTGTCTATTGATGAAATCTTGAGAATTATAAATAAAAATACTATGAAGGGATTGAAAGCAAATTGGGCAGCCAGAAAGTGGAGAAATGTCCATTGAAGAACGAACCGAATATTCAGAAAATAGAAAGAAATTATGTTACCTACCGAATACCAGCAATTTATACATTTATCGAGATATGCCAGATGGGATTATGTCAATGGTCGAAGAGAAACTTGGGATGAAACAATTGAAAGATATTTTGATTTTTTTACAGAACATTTACAAAAAAAACATAAATTCAAACTTGAAAATGGTGAAAGAGTTGAATTAGAGCGAGCAGTAAAAGAACTTAAAGTCATGCCATCCATGCGATGTTTAATGACGGCTGGCCCAGCATTAGAAAAAGAAAATATTGCGGGTTATAATTGTGCTTTTATAAAGGTAGATCACGTTAGATCCTTTGATGAAATTCTTTATATACTGATGAATGGTACAGGAGTTGGTTTTTCGGTAGAGGAAGATTATGTGAAGCAACTCCCATTGGTTCCTGAAGAATTATATCCTACAGACACTACTATTGTAGTTGCTGATTCTAAATTGGGGTGGGCAAGAGCCTTTAAAGAACTGATATCTTTACTATATGGTGGTCATATTCCAAAGTGGGATGTGAGTAAGGTTAGACCTGCTGGTGCACCATTAAAGACTTTCGGAGGACGAGCATCAGGCCCAGCACCTTTGGTAGACTTATTCAATTTTACTGTAGCTTCATTTAATACTGCAGTAGGTAGAAAACTAAAATCAATAGAAGCACACGACATTGTATGCAAGACGGCAGAGATTGTTGTTGTAGGTGGTGTTCGTAGGTCTGCTCTTATTTCTCTTTCTGACCTTAATGACCGTGAAATGAGATTTGCTAAACATGGTGAGTGGTATAAGGATAACGTACAACGTGCACTCGCTAACAATTCAGTTAATTATAAAGAAAAGCCTGATGCAGGAACTTTCATGCGAGAGTGGTTATCTCTCTATGATTCTAAATCAGGAGAACGTGGTATATACAGTAGCTTAGCAAGTAAATATCATGTAAATGATCTAAATACTAGAGAAAAGGACGAACATGGCATATACATTCAGAGAAGAGTGGCAAGAGATGATTTCGGGACAAATCCTTGCAGCGAAATCATTTTACGATCCAGAGAATTCTGCAACCTCTCCGAAGTCGTCATCAGACACAACGACACTAGGGAATCTCTCAGAGAGAAAGTTAGGATTGCAACTATCCTTGGAACATTTCAATCCACCCTTACTAGTTTCAAATACCTCTCCAGAGAGTGGCAAAGAAATTGCGAAGAGGAACGACTTCTTGGAGTATCTCTTACCGGAATTATGGACTCTCCCTTAACCAATGGTTCAAAGGATACGATAAAGAAATTATTAAATGACCTGAGAAACGTAGCAATAGAAACTAATAAAGAATATGCACAAAAATTGGGGATTGAACGTAGTGCTTCTATTACGTGTGTGAAACCTTCCGGGACTGTTTCACAACTGGTTGACTCCTCTTCTGGTATTCATGCTCGACATAATCCTTATTATATCAGGACTGTAAGAGCAGATAATAAAGATCCGTTATGTAGAATGATGAAGGCTGAAGGGTTTCCTAATGAACCTGATGTCACAAAACCTGAACACACATCGGTCTTTTCATTTCCGGCAAAGAGTCCTAAAGGAGCAATTTGTAGGAAGGATATGACTGCATGGAAGCAGTTGTCTTTATGGCACACTTATGCAAAAGAATGGTGTGAACATAAACCTAGTGTAACTGTATCTGTCAAGGAAGATGAATGGGTAAACACTTCCGCTTGGGTATATGATAATTTTGATGACATTAGTGGCATTAGTTTTTTACCATTTAGTGATCATACATATAAACAAGCACCATATCAAGATTGTACTGAAGAAGAATATACTGAATTGTTAAATAAAATGCCAAAAAAGGTTAATTGGTCACATTTAACGGATCATGAAACACAAGATTTTACTAGTGCGAGTCAAGAATTTGCTTGTACTTCAGAGAAGGGATGTGAGATAGTTGATATTTCTCCACAAGTTGTTCCACAAGTTGTGCCGTAAATCTACACTAAATATAAGAACCGTAGATAGTATAACACCATAATCTTAGGAGTAAATGGACATTAGAGACAGATTGGGTATGTGGTATGATGAAGTTAAAGAATATTTAACAGTAAAAATAAATCCGAAAGCTCTTAAGGATGGGAAAGAAGAGCTCTATGAAACACGATGGGTATGGTATCATACTTTGCTTGTTGTAGAACTTTTCATAATAATTCTCCTATTATTATACATTGCAATATAGAAATGGAATAAATGTCAGTAGTTTTTAATAAAAATGAATGGGTTGCTTCACGAATAAAAAAGAGAGCTTGGATCATCCAAACAAATGGTAGTGCACATGGTATGCAAAATGAAGCAAGAAAGCTTTCTGAAGAACTTAGTAATTATACAGGGGTAGACGAGGAAGTTTTTTCCTGTACTACTGGATTACCGAAACATAAAGACCTTAAAATATGGTTTGGTGAAAGATTGTTATGGAATCATACAGAAAAACAACGATTGCCTGGTGCAAGAGAATTGATAGAATTATTAGCAGATGATGAGAATGAGCATAAACGGAATTGGAAAACGAAAGATTAAATGCCAACAGACATCTTATGGGAAGACGGTACAGCAAACATCAATATATTGTGTGATGGGTGTGATAAAGAATATAGCATTGTAACGGAAGATATGTCGGGTCTAGAATTGTGTCCATTTTGTGGACATTATCTTGAATCCGTTGCTGAAAATAGAAATTATGATGAATCAGAAGACGATAGCTGGGATTGATTATTCACTAACATCTCCTGCAATATGTATCTATGAGGAAGATATAGGTCCCTTCAAGAAAGAGGAAAATGGTGGATATTTTGATTTTGATAGGTGTATGTTATATTATCTATTTAATAATAAAAGACAGCAACAACTTTCCACCGGGTGTGGGATAGGTAATATTTTTGCTCACCCATATCCCGAGTGGTCTACAGAAGAAGAAAGACATGAAAAACTTTCTGCGTGGACTATGACATTAATACAAGGATGTGATGAAGTATTCATAGAAGGATATGCATTTGCTACTGCAGCGCAGGCTGGTGTACGTTCAATAGCAGAGAATACCGGACTGTTAAAAAACAAAATGTGGCTCGGAAGGATACCATTTAAGAATTATCCACCCTCTGTCATTAAGAAATTTGCGACAGGGAAGGGTAATGCAAACAAGGAGTTGATGTATGAAGCCTTTGTTGATGAACTTTTAACTCCCACAGACCTTAAGGAACGATTGACTCCAAAAGCAACCAAAATAACAAACCCCGTTAGTGATATAGTAGATGCTTATTTCATAGCTAAAGCAGGAGCCGAAGGCCTATTATGACTATGACAAAAAAAGAGAAAAAATCTATAGCCAATAATAAGTATTACCAGAAGAATAAGGATAGACTTGCGGAGAAGTGGAAGAATGATGAGGTGAGGAAAGAAAAACTAAAGGTTTACTACCAAAAGAACAAGGAAATTATTCTTGAAAGAGCGCGTGAATGGAATCGTAAGAATAAAGAAGCAAGAAAACTAATTGTGGAGCGTGTTAAGAAAGCAAAAATTCAAACGTTTTGGCAGGTCAATGCAGAAAAGAGAAATGAACATTGAGAAGCACAAGGAGCTTATCCCTCTAACGGAAAAGGTGGATATTACAGGAAATTATCTTGTAAGACGATTCAAGGACGATAGTGGAAACTATTTGATCATAGACAACTACGGAGATTTTCTAGTCCTTGACAGTCAAGCCGCTGGAGATGTTCTTACAGCAATTTGGGATGACGCTTATTCACCAACAATGTCCACAGGACTAATGAATTGAGATTATATATCAGATGACAAAAACAATTTTAAATTTAGTTATCCTTAATCTAATCCAAGTTATATTGACAGTTACTATTCTTGTCTTACTTGCTTCATGTGCGCCCCCTAATTCTCCATTATGGGTACAAAGTTTAGAGTCACTACCAAAGGTTGAAGGTTTCATGCAATCAGGGGTGTTTACTATAAACGGAAAACTATATGTACAAAATTGTGATTCGGGTGGAAATCAAATATGGATGAGATACAACGAAAAAACTCATACATGGAGACAGAGTAGATATAATACATTAGGATGTGTTAGAGGTGAAGATGCAACGGGACCAGAATCCGGATGATGGATCCACAGCTAATACAACATCATCGGAATGAAATCCGAACCGTGATGCAGAAGCAATTTATGGATAATTTTACTCGTTCTCCTGAATTTCCTTTCCTGCAGTCTATGGGAATTACCCACCTTTTTCAAGCATTCGAAGCAAAACAAGATGAGATAGGTTTCCTCGGTCTCCTACACGTATGGTATCATGAAAAGGTATGGGAAACAGAGTGGATTGATACACAGGAAAAGGGAGTAGAGTTGATATCACACCTACAGAAAGCGAAGATGTATGATGAAGCGAAGCTAGTGGAGGTAGGTATACATAAGATGAATCAATATACAAAGATGGAAAGAATGAAGGTGATTAGAGAACGTATTGACCGATATGATAATAAAGATGATGAGGATATAGTATTAAATTGATGTTAGTAGCACTGTGGTTCGTTTGGATTTATGTATACCTGTGGGTACACCTATTTTTATAACATAGAGAAAGGGGGTAATAGTGTGGACTATTAAGTACTGTGGTTCTTGAAACTACAGACCACAAGCGGAAAGGCTTTCCGCCTCAATTAATAATATGCTTCCTGATACGTGCCAAGTTGAAGAAGGTACTAAAGGACAATATGAATTGTTCAGGAACGGTGAATCCTTTCTGAATGGTGCCGATTTAAGCGAAAAATTTTTCAGTTTAGAAGATGTAAAGACTAAATTACTAATATCAACAGGACAGATTTTTACAAACCGATGATAATACCTACTGCAACACTACTCATAGTGAATGGCCTGATCTTCAGTTGGATAGCATTCACCACACCCGAACCGTGTCCTAGGAAGTACCGAGTTACAACAGAAAACGGAGGTTTGCTAGCAAACCCATCAGACATTCACCGTTACTGTGACCTAGACTACGGGGGGAAATTCGTGTTGAGAGATGAGTATACCGATGAACAAGGGGACGGATGAAGTGAGGAAATATACTACTGATGGAAACAGACTGACGGCGCGCTAAGTTAGCTATCGGCAGGCATCACCTCTCTCCGCTCCCTTCTACTACACAATAGGGAGAGCATGAGCAAAAAAACCGGTAAACGAAAGAGTAAAAGAACTAAAAAACAACCCAAATGTACTCTATGTAACCCTTACCGATGGATGGGAAACAGTAAGGGTAGGAAGAGACATTCATACTACAGACAACAGAAACTACCAGTATTACAGCAAAATGACGAACAGCAACAAGACGAACACTCCACGCTTCAGTAAAGTTGATGATGCTTTATGGAATGATATAGTACAGAGAATGAAAGATAGAGAAAGGATGAGAATGAACCCAGACAAGAACGTAGAGGGTGTGATCACTCAATTACGCACTAGGGAACAGCAAGGTATGGAAAAATATGGAGTGAATACTGAACGTACCGACCTCACCACAATAGAGTGGTTACAACATCTCCAAGAAGAACTGATGGATGCAACTGTGTATATAGAGAGGTTAAAGAACGACTTATCCATACTAAAACCTACGATCTACGACACCGAAGATTTTGACACTCAAGCAATTAAGGATGCCATGGACATCCAATATCATGGTAAAGCAAAAGACTACAAACAACCAGAAAATGATTAACAACATAGTAATAGCGCTGTCACTCGCAATAATGATTCTCACCAACGGATGTGCACGTGACGCAGATGCGAAAGACTCTACCGCAGTCACACCAGCTGATGGACAATCAATAGAGAGAACCAACTATGCGGAGACTGACACAACATGGATAGCAATAGTCATGACATGGAACCCTGTCGTATATACAATAGACAAAGAATTCACTAGTGAAATAAATTGCTGGAACTACTACGATACTGGTGCAGGAGAAACTAAAATGCTCAATAGCTACGGTATACAAATTCTAGATCATCAAGGTAATAAGCCTGACGCAGACTATATGAAAAAACATCGCCCTCAGCATCGAGTATACCCAACCAGAATGTACAAGAATTTTGGAGGGTGGATGATGTGGTTGACCTGTGACATAAAGGGAAGAAACGAAGGATTATAATGGCAATGTATGATACTAAAGACTAGACACATTTGGATAGGGGTATTGTACCTCACAGTAATTAATATGGTCATCTGGCTTAGCAACAACGTAGATGTAAGGACAGGAGAAAGAATAGATGGCAGTACACAAACACTTAATTATTAGGGCAGAGGTAGCGACACCACCAACTAGTGAAAAAGAGATCAAAAAATGGCTACGGAAACTAGTAAAGAAAATAGACATGAATATCATCAAGGGTCCGTACGCATCATATGTCACTAAAGAGGGCAACAGAGGTGTCACCGGTGTAGTGATGATAGAAACATCCCATATAGCGATACATGTGTGGGATGAGACATCACCAGCACTGATACAGGCAGATGTGTATTCGTGTGCCGAGTTTTCCATCAACGAGGTATTAGCGGAATTCTTCCCCTTTGGTGTAGTAAAAATAGATCATCTGCTACTGGATAGAGACAATTCCCTGTGGAGTAGCGATGATAGAGTAGGTAAAATAAAAGCAATTTAAATCGATACCCTCTAGTCGTCTTAGTTTTTCATTTCACGAGCAAAATTTTTAAAAAAGACTTGACTTTTCACTAACACCATGATATAATAAAAAGAAAACGCTTTTTTTACCCTCACCACACACCCGACCCGACACATCTCGGCACCCCCTCGACACATCACTACACACCATAGAGTAGCAAGAATTGCTCTACACACCGCAGAATTAGGTCTATTACACACCCGGAAGA
>Ga0315329_10000110_pt1 | contig 30906 bp, 23 predicted proteins | sample M150032315metaG_FD_203459 | JGI IMG/M metagenome (GOLD analysis project Ga0315329, IMG submission 203459) | Ammonia-oxidizing marine archaeal communities from Monterey Bay, California, United States - M1 500m 32315 | ecosystem: Environmental > Aquatic > Marine > Coastal | place: USA: California...
ATCTTGACGGGGTGGACAATGAGGAGGAGATCGAGGCTTGCGAAGGGGTGATCCGTGTCACCGGGTTTCATGGGCCCCACGTCGAAGGGGACGTTGACGATCTCGAAATCCCGGGCGAGGTGACGGTAGATTACCGAGGGGGGGCGTCCGGGTGCTCCCATCATTCCCTGTGAACCACCCAGAGCCATCTCGGTGCCTTCCAGCAGGCCGATCCTGCGTTTCGATGTGCGGGTGACCGAACTGATGGCCCGGGAGAGTTGGTATTCCAGTTTCTTCTCCAGTTCCGGGTTGAGGAAGGAAATGGCCTCGATTTTTTCCAGGCTGCTCACGGACAGGCCGAAGTAATACGGCTGACTGGCCCGCTGGTTGTAGTCGTAGTCGTCGAGGTTGGAGCTTTGCGGCATGTCCATGCGGGGATCACGCTGCTGGATGCCGTCGAGTTCGGCCGCGTCCTGCGCCTCGGAGTTGGGCTTCGGCTCGAAGGCCTGCACCAAGATGGCTCCGCCGGAGGCCTTGGAGTATTCCTCAAGGAGGTCCTTCACGCGCTTGGAGTAGTCGACGTACTTCTTGGGCAGTTGCACATCATCGGGATCGCTCATGTAAAACCGGACCGTCACCTCCCGCCCGGAGGCCTTGGCCTTCTGGAGGATGGAACGGGTTCCCTCGGTAAGGGTGTAGACATTGCCTTCGGTAGTGTCCCACCGGGCGGTGGCCACCCGCTTGGCGATCACGTTCAGGGAGGCCACCAACAGGCAGAGGAGGAGGACAACACCCAAGGTCTTCCATCTATCTAATGCTTTCATGTCGACAGAGATATCGTTCGGAGTTCAGGCTCTCTTGTTCTGGAGGACAGTGTTGGTGATAAAGAGACAGAGCGCGATGACGCTTACGAAGTAAAAGAGGTAGCGGAGTTCGATCAGGCCCTTGGAAAAATCCACGAAGGCGGGCATCACGCTGATGGAAGCGAGGAGTTCGCCAATGAAGGAGAGGAAGCGGACGCCACTGTCCGCGAAAAAGTCCTGCACCGGGTCGAAGCCGATAATGCAGAGCATCAGGCAGAGGGGAATGGAGACCGCCACGCAGATGACCTGGCTGCGGGTGAGGGCAGAGACCGCGATGGTGACCGCGATGAAGGTGCCGCCCACGAAGAGGCTGCCAAGGTAACCCGAGATGATGGGGCCGTGATCCGGATCGCCCAGGATGGAAACGCTGATCCAGACCGAAGCAGTGAAGAAAAGGGATGCGAAGAGAAGCACAAAGCTGCCCAGGAATTTCCCGAACACCAGTTCGATGGTTCGTACCGGCATGGTGGAGATGAGTTCGATGGTTCCCTGCCGGTGTTCGTCGGAGAGCGTGCGCATGGCGAGGAGGGGGGCATAGAAGGCCAGAACCCAGGGATGGTAGAAGAAGAAGAAGTCCTTCAGGGCGGCCTGTTCGCTCTCAATCAGTTCCCGACCGGGCCAGAGAAAGGTGAGGGCGTTGATAGCGACCAGGAAGATGAATATCAGCACGTAGGCCAGCGGCGAGGTGAAGAAGGACGTGGCCTCCCGGCAGAAGATGGCCCGGATGTTACTGACGAGAAGAGGCCCCCCGATCAGGACGGCTGCGAGAACGAGGATGGCGAGGATTCCGAATGCAGACATAACAGCGGAAAGATAAGTGGTTCGTTCAGGTGGCGACTTCCGAGGTGGTCAGTTTGCGGAAGAGTTCCGTCAGGGAACCGGCTCCTTCCGACCGGAGGCTCTCGGGACTGCCTTCCGCTACGATCTTGCCCTGGTCAATGATCATGGCCCGGGTGCAGGAAGCATCGACTTCCTCGAGGATGTGAGTGGAGAAGACGATGGTCTTTTCCTTGCCAAGTTCGCGGATCAGGTTTCGGACTTCGTGTTTCTGGTTGGGGTCGAGGCCATCGGTGGGTTCATCGAGGACGAGAACTTCGGGGTCATGAAGGAGGGATTGTGCCAGGCATGTGCGATGGCGGTATCCCTTGGACAGGGTGTCGATGGACTGGTGCACCACGGTCTGCAGGAAGCAGGTTTCGATCACGCGATCGACAGCTTCTTTCCGGGCCAGCCCGGAGAATCCCCGGATGCTGGCGCAGAAGCGGAGAAAACCGACAACCGTCATATCGGCATAGAGGGGGGCGGACTCGGGGAGGTATCCGATCTTCCGTTTGGCGTCCTCCGGTTGATCTGCAACCGGGATCCCGCAGATTTTCACGTCGCCCTGGGTGGCGGGGAGAAATCCGGTGATGATCCGCATGGTGGTGGATTTCCCGGCACCGTTCGGACCGAGGAATCCAAGGACTTCACCCTTCTCTACCGAGAAGGAGAGGTCATCGACAGCTGTCTTGTGACCAAACTGCTTAGTGAGATTATTGACTTCGATCATGAGTGGTGATCGTCAGGTCTTAGGTTACAGGTCTTGGGGTTACGGGGTTACGGGGTCCCGATAGTGTTAGCGCTGCTGGGCGTTGAGCGTGCGTCTTAGCGGTGCTAGGCGTTGAGCGTGCGCGAATCTTATTCATGTTTTGATGATTTCAAGGGTAAAGTGAGGGATTCGAATTGATGAGAGGGCCAGGACGGGAAAAGGTAGGCCGTGATTCGTGCCTTGCACCTCGTTAACTTTCGCTGTTTTGAGGCCCTGAATCTCGATTTGCCGGGGGGGAGTGCGGTTTTCGTGGGTGACAATGCCCAAGGAAAAACGAGCCTGCTGGAGGCCATTTGCGTTCTGGTGCGGCTGCAGTCTCCGCGGACGCACCGGATGGGGCACCTGAGGCGTTTCGAAATGGAGGGTTTTGGAGTGGCCGGGGAGTGTTGGGGAGAGGTGCGGCGTGTCACGCGCGGGGCGGATGGTCTGGAACTGCGGGTTGAAGGGGAGGTGGTGGAATCTCAGGGGAATTATCTCAGTTCCGGGGGCCTGCTGGTCTGGATGGGAAATGAGGATCTGGAACTCGTAAGGGGGCCGGGAGAGGTGCGGCGACGGTTTCTGGATTTTGCGGCCGTCCAACTGGAACCGACCTACCGAAGGCATCTGGCCCGCTACAAGCGGGCTCTCAAGGCCCGTAACCTTCTCTTGAAGGAACGCTTTCCGGACGAGGAGCAGATTGCCGCCTATACGACCCTCCTGATTGAACATGGCGGGATCCTGCAGCGGATTCGCGCCGCCCTCGTGGAGAAACTCGCGGGTCCCGTAAACGAGGCGCATTCGGCGGTGAGCGGGAGGAGGGAGGAGGTGGGACTGGTCTACCGGGGAGCGGGTGCCGGGGATCTTGCGGCGACCTACGCCGAGGCTGCAGAGCGGGAGCGGCGGCAGGGGAAAACGGTTGTGGGGCCCCATCGTGATGATGTGCTTCTGAGCCTGAATGGTAGCGTGGCGGCGGACTTCGGAAGCGAAGGTCAGCAACGGACCATGGCGCTGGCACTCAAACTGGGGCAGGGCCAGCTTCTGGAGCGAGAGCGGGGGAGCGCTCCGGTTTATCTCATTGACGATATCTTCGGGGAACTCGACACCCGTAGGCGCAATGCACTGATGGAATTTCTGCCGGTCGAATCCCAACAGTTGATCACCACTACCAGCATTGCGTGGATGGACAGGGAATCTCCGCCCCTCTTCCGGGTTGGAGGTGGCATGGTGAGTGCGGAATGAGCCGGGAATTGACGAAGTAGAAATGTCTTATGAATGACAACCGATCAGATCTGCGGAAGGTGCTCGACCACTGGATGGAGGCTGTAAACGGACGGGCTCTCGACGACGTGCGGAGACTCTACCGGGAAGACGCGGTAATCGTGCCGACCTTCGGGAAGGATATTCTCAGTAGCACGGAAGCAATTGCAGCCTACTTCGTGAATATCACGGATGGCAGAGAGCTACGGGTAGTGGTGCGGGATGAGACCGTGCGGGAGCAGGTGGAACCCGGGTCCTTACAGGTGATCAGCGGGATCTACGATTGGCGCATTCGCGAAGATGGGGAGGAGCAGCGGATTGCGGTGCGATTCACCTTTGTGATGGATCCCGGGAGCGAGGGGCCGATTCTGCATCACCATTCATCACGGTTGCCGGGTGAAGGTTGACCGGCCCCGGCACCCTTCCTTCGCCTTTGGCAGGGAAGGAGAGGCTTGAAAAGCGCGGCTGCGTATCAGTCAATGGCCGTGTCATGGCTGATTTTGGTGTAACGGAGCGAACCTACGTAATCGCAGGTGGGACGACTGGCCTGGGATTCTCGGCCGCGGAGGCCCTTGTTCGCAATGGTGCGCGGGTGGGGATTGGCAGTCGGTCGGAGGAGAGTGTGGCCAGAGCGCTGGAGGCTCTGGGGGAGAATGCTGTGGGCCGGAGTCTGAATGCCTCGGACCCGGGATCGGTTGGCGAATTGATTGAACTCACCTGCAAGCAGTTCGGTGATCTTCACGGACTTTATCACGTGGCCGGGGGAAGTGGACGTTCGGAGGGAGACGGTCCACTGCACGAGCTCAGCGATGAAGGATGGGACTACACCATCCGGCAGAATCTCAGCTCCGTGATGCGTTCGAACCGGGCAGCGGTTCAGCGGTTCCGGCTTCAGGGCACGGGAGGAGCCATTCTGAACATGGGTAGTGTGCTTGGATTTTCACCTTCCCCGCGGCACTTTGCTGCGCACGCCTATGCGGCTTCCAAGGCGGGGATTGAAGGGTTCTCCAAGTCGCTGGCTTCCTATTATGCGGAGGAGGACATTCGAGTGAATGTTATCGCTCCCGCTCTGGTGGAGACTCCCATGTCGGGACGTGCACGGGAGAATGAATCGATCATGGAGTTTGTCAGGAGGAAGCAACCCCTGGATGGAGGGCGTATCGGAAGGACCGGAGATCTGGATGGTGCGGTCCTGTGTCTTCTGGGAGAGGCAGGGCGGTTTGTGACCGGGCAGGTCTTGTGCGTGGATGGCGGTTGGAGTGTGACGGAGGCTTGAAGGAAGGATCATGAATTCACTTGGAATCGGCATCGATCTCGGAGGCACGCGCATCAAGGGGGCGGCCTTTGATCTGGCGAGTGGAGAGATGATTCATGAGGAGATGGCTCCTGCCCGGGATGGGGAGCAGGAAGGAGACGTGCCTGCTTTTCTGTCGGAGGTGCGCAAACTGGTTGCCCGTTTCGAAGAGGTGGAGGGTCGCGAAAGCGTGGTCGTGGGGGTGTCCTCTCCAGGCTTGGCCAACCGGGCGGCCAGTCAGATTATATCGATGCCGGGACGCCTGGAGGGCTTGGAGGGCCTGGATTGGCCGGAGGCCCTGGCGCGACCGGTGACCGTCCTGAATGATGCCCATGCAGCCTTGATGGGGGAAATCTGGCAGGGGGCGGCGACGGGCGTGCAGAATGTGTTCCTCCTGACCCTGGGAACCGGAGTGGGAGGTGCAATCGTGACGGAGGGACGCCTGTTGCGCGGCCATTTTGGGAAGGGGGGGCACCTCGGACACGCTTCACTCGACTTTCACGGTGAGCCCGACATCTGCGGAATGCCCGGGGCACTGGAGGACATGATCGGAAACCACAACGTGCGGGAACGCTCCGGGGGACGCTACGAGTCGACCCGGGAACTGGTGGAGGCGGTGAAGAAGGGAGAGGAGCATGCGCTGGAAGTATGGGAACGCTCGGTTAGGGCTCTGGCAGTGGCCGTGGCTTCGTTTGTGAATGTTCTGGACCCTGAATTGGTGCTGATCGGGGGCGGGATTTCCGAAGCCTGGGATGAGATCGAGGGACGACTGAAGAACTGGATGGATGAATTTGAGTGGCGCCCGGGCGGCGGGCGGGTTGAGATCCGTCGCGCCGCACTTGGCGCCATGGCGGGAGCTTATGGGGCTGCCTATTTTGCAATGCAGCGATACGACAAGGGATGAAAGCATGTGAAGATTATCTGCGACTGTGCTCGGAGCTGCTTGCGACGGTGTCCGGTCAAGGTGATGTCATCGACCAGGTGGCGGACAAGTTTGCGGAAACCATCCTGCGGGGTCGCATGGTGCACCTCTTCGGTTCCGGACACAGCAGGATCATGGTGGAGGAGATGTGGCCACGCTACGGATCGTTTCCCGGCTGGAATCCCATTGTGGAATTATCCCTGACCTTTCATAATCTGACGACCGGGGCTAACGGACAACGTCAGGCGATGTACCTGGAGAATGTGCCCGGATTTGCGGAGCGCATCCTGCGTAACTTCGACATCGCCGCGGATGACGCTGCCCTCATCATTTCCTCCAGCGGCACGAGCGTGGTGCCGGTGGAAATGGCTGAAGGATTGCAGGGCAAGGGAGTGGCGGTGGCTGCGATGGTGAGCAAGAAGCACTCGGTGGCCAGTGTAGCCAAGCGGGAGGATGGCAGGAAACTCCCGGACTTTGCGGATTACCTCCTTGATACCGGAGCTCCGGTGGGTGACGCGGCAGTGGAGGTAGAGGGCCTGGGAGAGAAGGTCGCTCCACTCTCGACAGTAGGAGGGGTTATCCTCGTGAATGCCATCAAGGCGGAGGTGGCGCAACGCCTGACAGAGGGTGGAGCGCCTCCCAAGGTGCTCGCGGCGGCCTGCACGGTGGGAGGGGAGCGCTCGACAGAACTCTTTGAAGCTGCCTACGATGAGCACGCCCGTGGCATGGCCAGACTCTACGAGAACCTTGGCAAGGAATCATGAAGGAACAACCACTGCGAACCTCGGTAGTTGGGAGTTATCCTTTCCCCGCCTGGTTGGAGTCGTGTTCGGGGCGCCTCGACGAGTTCGGCTCGAAGGACATCGAGGAAATGCAGGACGATGCCACCGCGGCGGCCATCGGCGATCAACTGCGGTCGGGGTTGGACGTGATCACTGATGGGGAGCAAACGCGCTTCGATTTCAACCTGAGCTTCTACGGTCACCTGGAGGGGATCTCGCTGGAGGCGGAGTCGCCGCGCAAGTGGGGGCCTCCTGCTCACGACCAAAGGGGTAAACACGAGGTGTGCGGCGACCTTGCAGCACCGCGGGGACTGGGGACCCTGGAAGAGTTCAGCCGGCTCAAAAGGATGGCGCCCGAGGGGCAGGCCCTGAAGGTCAGTGTGCCGGGTCCGTTTACGATGAGCGGGCGCCTCCTTCCGGGTGACCGCTATGCGGATCGTTTTGCTCTCACGGAGGCGCTGCTGCCCCTTATTCGCAAGGAATTGGAGGATCTGGCGGATGCGGGATGCGAGGAAATCTGTGTCGATGAGCCCTCAATGAGTTGTTACGGCTACAAGGAGGACACCAGGCGTTTCGTCGACATCTTCAACCGGACCGTGGAGTCGGTTGCGGGGAGGACGCGGCTCTGCACGCACTTGTGCTTCGGGAATTTCAAAGGGCATCCGGTAGGGTATCGTCGCTACGCGCCGCTTTTTCCGGACTTTCTCGATCTGCATGTTGATGAGTTGCACCTTGAGATGGCCAACCGGGAATACGCCGAGTTGGAGGTGATCGGCGAGGTGGCCAAACGGATGGATGTGGCAGTCGGGATCATTGATGTGAAAAGCTATCTCCTCGAAACGCCCGAGATGATCGCGGAAAAGGTGAAGGCCTGCCTCGAACATGCCTCTCCCGAGCGGCTTGTCTTTGCGCCGGATTGCGGTCTCGGCCAGACGGCCCGGTGGGCAGCGAGGCAGAAACTATGCAACATGGTGGATGGAGTGCGGAGCGTGCGGGAAGAACTCGGGCTCCGGGTGTGAGGAATGATTGCGCCCCTGCAAAAGGACGAGGCCCTGTTGGCGGATATTCATTCAGCCGGGGGTGGGGAGGAATGCTTCCATCTCTGGTGGTTGGGACAGAGTGGTTTCCTGCTGAAGTGGGACGGCCAATTCCTTCTCTTTGACCCCTACCTTTCCGACTCGCTCACACGCAAGTATGCGGAGACCGACAAGCCGCATGTGCGCATGACGGAACGGGCGATCGATCCCGCGCGACTCGACTTCGTGAACTGCGTGACTTCAAGCCACAATCACACCGATCATCTGGACGGGGATACCCTTGCGGCAATTGCGGATGCTGGCGACGGAGTCACTCTCGTTCTTCCGGAAGCAAATATCGAGTTTGCCCAGGAGCGTCTGGGTGACGCGCCCATCAAGTATCTGGGTCTCAATGAAGGCACTCGGAAGGACAGTGGAATCTGGGAAATAGGAGGAGTGTCGGCGGCTCACAATGAGGTGGAGCGGGACGAATTGAATCGATGCCGGTTTCTAGGATTCCAGGTCGGTTTCGGACCGTTCAGCGTCTATCACAGTGGGGACACTCTTTGGCACCATCGACTAGTGGAGCAGTTTCTCGGGAGGAAACCGGATGTCGCGATGCTGCCTATCAATGGGAACAAGCCGGAGCGGAGAGTAGCGGGAAACCTCAATGGGACGGAAGCAGCCACGCTGGCCCGGGCAATCGAGGCCCGGGTGGTGCTACCCTGCCACTATCATATGTTCACCTTCAACACCGAGGAACCGGTGGAGTTCATGGCTGCCTGTGAGCGCCTGGGACAGGGTTACAAGGTCATGCAGTGTGGCGAACGGTTGACGGTGGAACCGGAGGAGACCTCCTGCGTCCGGGAGAAGAGAGTCTTGCGACCGGAGGATGGGGGGCGATGATGGCCCGCATGCATCCGGTCTTCGAGCGCCTGGGGGAGAGTCGCCTCGCGGCGGTGGTCATGATTGAGAATGAGGAGCACGCCGTTCCTCTCGCAAGGGCATTGTTGGCTGGAGGGGTCACCGCCATGGAGTTGACGCTGCGAACTGATGTGGCCCTGGAGAGCCTGAAGCAGATTGGAATCGAAGTTCCGGAGATGATGGTGGGAGCGGGAACAGTCCTAAGAGAAGAGCAGGTTTCAGCTGCGCGGGATGCCGGGGCGGCCTTTGGGATGGCGCCCGGGACAAACAGGAGAATTCTGGCAGCAGCGAAGGACGCCGGGTTCCCGTTTGCACCGGGCATTGCAACCCCGACTGACATTGAATTGGCACTGGAGTTCGGTTGTCGGGTATTGAAGTTCTTTCCAGCGGAAGGGATGGGGGGACTGAAATACCTCACCAGTATCGCGATACCCTACCGTCAGCTAGGGTTGCGTTATATTCCGCTTGGGGGGGTTCATGAGGGCAATCTCGCATCCTACACCACCTCGCCGGATATCCTGGCGGTGGGAGGATCCTGGCTGGCGCCCAGGCCCCTCCTCGACACTGGAGACTGGAAAGGGATCGAGTCCCTCGCCCGGCGAGCCGTGGCGCTGGTCGAAGATGCGGGGGAGTAGCCTGCCGTGGCAACCCCATGTTGTGTTCAGTTTTTCCTGCATCTCCCCTGGTGAAACGTTCCCTGTGCGCTCCAGTCCCTCCCCGTTGATTTGCCTTGCCATCCCGGTTCCTTCGCCGCAATTTCCCCGCCCACGCTTCTTGGCCAGGGGCTCGGTAGCTCAGTTGGTAGAGCAGGGGATTGAAAATCCCTGTGTCGGCGGTTCGATTCCGTCCCGAGCCACCTTTACAGTCAACGAGTTAGAGCGGTTCCTTTTGTTAGAGAGTTTCCGCGGTGCCACATTGGTGCCGAGTTATTGGGGTCTAGACCAAAGATTGGGGAAAGGCCTGTTTTGTTGTTTTTGGGGGTGGCGGTCAGCACAACCGTTATCACCTTCGATGGAAACGTACCCGGTCGCGGTCGTCGCACGTGCCTGCTCTCCCTGAGGGGGCCAACGATGGCATGTCTGCTTGACATCATACCGCCGCGACCCCTAGCGCATCCCAGGCGTTGGCGGCAACCGCGTCATTGGGTTTCTCCCGCCCGTGCCTCCGGTCTTTCCACCTTGCCCTGCCCGCAACCCACAGCCAAGCTCCCCACAATGAGGAACCAAGGTAGGATTTCACTCCCTTCCGCCCCCTGCACCTCCATCCAGGGAAGCCCTGAAAAGGGAATTCCTGGCTGTTCTCGAAGTTCCTCTTCAGGTCGATCCTTTTTCTCCGCCTGCGTTCTCGCTTGCTCCCTGCCCGGCGTGGTAGCTGCCTCTCCGTCCTGGAACGAATTTCGAGGCTCGAAGGGGAATGGTCACGCTGAAGGCAGCGGCTACCTCACGGAGTTTTCTGGCGAAAATGGGGTGAAGTGGTCGGCACCTATTCCAGGCAAGGGATGGTCTTCTCCCGTGATTGCCGATGGACGGATTTGGCTGACGACAGCACTTGAACGGGTCGCCACCGCAGCAGAGCGCCAGGCGAGTTTGGAAAAGGCGAAGACCGATGAACGTGAGGCAAGGCAGAAACAGGTGGCGGGAGAAGTTCAGCTGCAGGCGATTTGCTTGGATCAAGCTAGTGGGAAAGTCCTTCACGTGATCGAGCTCGCGAAGTTGATGGGGCCAGAGCCGATCCATAACTTGAACAGCTACGCGTCACCAACCGCTGTGCTTGATGGCGGGAAGGTTTATTGTCATTTTGGAACGTTCGGCACCTTTTGCCTGGATGGGAAGACGGGGGAGAAGCTGTGGGACACTCAATTCAAGATTCATCACAGTGTTGGCCCCGGTAGTTCACCTCTTATCTACAAAGACCTGGTGATCCTGATTTGCGATGGGACGGATCAACAATTTGTCGCTGCCGTGGACAAGAACACTGGGAAGACCGTCTGGAAGAGCGACCGTCCAGCCTTGCGGGCAGCGAGGGGCGAGATGAAAAAAGCCTACTCTACTCCCGTCGTGGTGCCGGGAGAAAACGGGAAGCCCAATCAATTGATCTGCATGGGTTCCCAGTGGCTGGTTTCCTACGATCCTCTCACTGGCAGGGAGAACTGGCGATGCGATCACGGCAGTGGGTTCTCGGTAGTGCCTCGTCCTGTGGTGGGGCATGGCAATGTGTATGTCTGCACCGGTTTTGGAAATCCTCAGCTATGGGCGGTTCGCCACGATGGCTCCGGGGATGTTTCGAAGTCGCATGTCTCTTGGACAACGATCAAGCGTATTCCCGCCAAACCTTCTCCCCTGCTGATTGGAGACGAGATCTACGTGATTTCGGATGGAGGCATCGCGAGTTGTTTCGATGCCAGGAGGGGCGACGTGCATTGGGTGGAGCGGGTGTCGGGAAACTATTCTGCTTCCCCGCTTTATGCGGGAGGTAAGATTTACTTTTGCTCCCAGGAGGGACAAGTAACCGTGATTGAGCCGGGAACTGAATACAAAGTGGTGTCCGAAAACGATATGGGCGTGGGAATGATGGCCTCTCCTGCCGCTCTCGATGGGGATTTGTATATTCGGACCGAGACGCACTTGCTCAGAGTGGGGGGATAGAGGAGAGGAGACGGATAGGAAGAGGTCGTCTTGCGAGTGGGCCTGGCCTCCTGACGTTGAGCCAGAGAAAGACAAAGGAGAACAACGTGAATAGAGCAAATGGAATCAGGATCCTCATCATGAGAGTCCTGTGCGTTGGCATGGTATCCGGTGTCAACATCAGTGGGGTAGAGGCTGACCAACAACCAGTCACAGAGCCCTGGACTTTCTGCAGTATTCCCGACTTCCTTAACTTCGACATAGACTACCCTCAGCAAGGTTGGGAAGATGCGTTGGGGTTTATCCTGAAGTCCATGAAGGATGAGAATCCGGCCTTCGTCATGGTTGCGGGCGACCTGGTCATGGGGCACTGGGGTCCGACCGGGAAGGATGTGATGAAGTGGGCTGACAGGTACTACCCGCCATGGGGCAAACGCTGGAAGGATCAAGGTCTGAAAGTCTACGCCGCTCTTGGCGACCATGAGATCGGTGACAATCCGTGGCCATCCTACAAGCTGGTTCCCCATTACAAAGAGGCCTTCCGGCGCCACCTGAAGATGCCCCTGAACGGGCCCGAACACATGAAGGGGACCGCGTTCTACTGGGTGCACAAGAATGCGCTGTTTGTGTCCGTGGACGTATTCGAAAAGGGGCGAAGCAAACAGGGGACGATCGCAGCAGGAGTGACCGGCGAACAGCTCAGGTGGTTTGAGGAGGTCCTCGGCAATCACCGGGCCAGGGTCGATCATGTCGTCGTCATGGGGCATACGCCGATTCTGCGACCCGTCCGCAAGTTCAGCTCATCGGGCATGTTGACCGTCAAAGGGCGTGATTCCGCATTTTGGCGGGCCATGGTGAAGTATGATGTCGATCTATATATCTGTGGGGAAGTGCACGCTGTGACCTGTAGGCAGGAAGACGGCATCCAGCAGGTCGCCCATGGAGGTTTGATCGGGCGCACGACGAAACCAAACTACATGGTCGTGGCTGTCCATAAAGGCAAGCTTGAGCTTGATCTCAAGGAAATCGATTTGAGCAACGGCACGGGCAGACTCTGGCAGCAGAAGAAGGGCAACGGCCCCTGGGACACGATCACAATCACCGAGGAACGTAAGAAGGAAGGGTTCACATCAATCGGCCATGTGGGCATCATCAAGCAAGCCGGCAGGAGATCGTTTGAATCAATAACAGGTTTTTTTGATGAAAAGGACAACCCCGGGAAATAGACGATCTCCTGGCTCTTAACCTTCTGTCATCCGGACTGGTTCCGGCAGGCGTGCAACCATTGAAGTCTGGCAGGAACCCTCAAGGGGGATGATCTCGGCGTCGATTCCCAGTTCGGGTCCGGGTTGGGAGACCGGGTTTTCCGCATCTGCCGCGGGTAAGGGTTGACAGGGTTGGCGTTCCGGCGGGGCCGCATTGACTGCGGGTGAAGTGTTGCACCGTGGGAGAGGGGCGTTACCCTCGTGGATGAACTTCATTCAAGGAATGGCCATGATGGGATTGATCCTCACCACGGGGTGGCTCGGAGCGCAGGATACAAAGGTGGAGACTGATGTGGGCAGTCAGTTGGGTCTGGGTTTCGTGGAGCTCTTCAATGGGAAGGATCTGACGAACTGGGCTGATGTGAACACCTCCCCGAAGACCTGGTCGGTGAAGGATGGGTTGATGGTATGCACGGGAAAGCCGATCGGGGTGATGCGGTCGACGAAGAAGTATGAGAACTTCATTCTCGTCATTGAGTGGCGGCACATGAAAGCCGGGGGAAATTCGGGGGTCTTTCTCTGGAGCGATGCCCGGCCTGAAGGGAACCGGTTACCCCGGGGAATGGAGGTACAGATGCTTGAGCTGCAATGGCCCTATATTCACGCCGACCGAAATGGGAAGCCGCGCCACCTCGGCTACGTGAGTGGTGAGCTTTTCGGTGCCGGGGGGATGAGGGCGATTCCCGAGAATCCGCGCGGTAGCCGCAGCATGTCCTATGAGATGCGCTGCAAGGGGAAGGGGGAGTGGAACCGTTACGTGGTGGTGGCGGTGGATGGAACGGTGAAACTCGCCATCAATGGAAAATTCGTCAACGGCATCCGGGAGGCGGATGGACGCAAGGGCTACCTCTGCCTTGAGGCGGAGGGGGCTGAAATCCATTTCCGACGGATCAGCATCATGGAACTTCCGGTCGGGCGGGCAGAAGAGCTTGGGATGGTGCTGGGGGGTGAACTGGAGGGGAAGAAGGACTGAGTGGATTGGGCCGGGGCGATCGCGCCATCCTCAAGGGGAAGCAGCAGGGCCAAGAGAATCAGGAATAATTTATGCATTGCTGTGCGGGAAGGATTATTTCCTCTTTAAGTCGCTGACTTTTTGACGGAGTGTCTCCAGTTTGCCCGCAAACTCAGGGTCATATTCCTTCAGTTGACGGGAAAGCCACGAGTCGGTTTCAAATTCACCGAGGAGGGTTTCCATTCGGCTGATCTTGCTCTCGATCTGGGCCTTGGCATCTCCCTTGTTCAGTTCCTGCTCGAGGGATGGAAGGTCAATTTGCATTTGTGCGATCTTGCGCTCGGCTGCCTGGCGCTTGGCCTTTTCCCGCAAGGCCTTGATTTTTTCCTCACTGGCCTGCTTGGCTTCCGGGGAATAGTTCATGCCCTCGGGAATGGGCCAGTTGTCAGTCCGGAAGGTCGGAACAGGGATGCGTTCGCGACCGACCAGATTGCCGGTGGGCCAGTTTGCCCAGCCATAGCGCGCAGCCACCGGTTCCTTCACCAGGTCACTGCTCAATTCAATGCACCATTTATTGTCCACCTTGGATTCGCGTGCCTTGGCCGGGTGCCAATGACGATTGTCGCCTGCAATGATAAAGCCCTGGATCGGCGCCTTGCCTTCACGCGGCATCGGCAATACCTGCCAGGCGGCATTGTTCTCGATGTGCTTCCAGCGATCATGGACAACCGGGTCCTGATCAAAGTAGAGCAAGAGCTTGCCGTCCTTCGTTTTCATTTCCGTGAAACGGTTTCCGCGGTGGACTACCTTTTTTTCATACACGTTGGCCAGGGCCCAGAGTGAAGCGTATTCGGCCACCGGTAGTTTTTCAGCGGGGTGAATGTAGGAATTGCCGGTAGGATAAGTGGCAATCATGCCCGCATTCGGGTCGTCCTTGAGAGCGCGGCGCTGGATGTCGCGAATAATGGCATATCCTTCGGCAACAACGGCCACCTCGGGTTCAATCCCGAAAGTTCCCCAGCCGGGCTGGCTGATACAGCCGAAGGGAAGGGTGTCATCACCGAATGCCTTGCGGAAGGAAAGCGGGACCTTTGGGAAGGTGGACTCATAGCGCGTCCAGCGCATGAAATTGTTGTTTTCGCCTTGGTAGTAGAGGACGCCACGGAGGCCCAGTTGACGAATGGGCATCACGGTCGCATTAAACAAACCGGCTGGCGGACTCCATCCGGCACGGGGATCGCCGGGTTTCTTGGGCAGTCGCAAACGTGGCTCCTTTTTCCCCTCGGCCTTGGCCTTGGCAAGCTTGGGCACGTGTTCCTTGCGCGCAGTATCACAGTCCTTTTCCCATTGATCCATCAATCCGGCAACCTGCTTGGGGTCATCCCAGATGGCAGTTTGCGTATCGTGCTCGGCAAGCACGGTTTTCATGAGGTCGCCTTCAATGTTGTCCAGTTCCTCGCGCAGGCACCATGTCTGGCCCAAGGTGCCTCCGCGGGCGACATTGATGATGCCGACAGGCACCTTCAGGTACCGATGCAGGAACGTCCCGTAAAGGTAGGGGACTGCAGAGAAGCGCTGAGCGGTTTGCGGCGAGCATTCCTGCCACTGAATCTTCTTGCGAACGTCCGGAAGCGGCTTGTACCAGGAATCCTCCCATGCAATGTAGCGCAGTCCGGGGAAATCAGAGGAAGCAGCTTCACGGTCCTTGCGGTTGAAATTGCTCCAACCCATGTTGCTTTGCCCGGCGCAGAGCCAGATCTCCCCGATAAGCACATTCGCCACCACCGCCATCTGCGTCCCGGACTCGGCGATGAGCCAGGTGGGCTGGAAACTGGCCTTTGCGGAGGGGAACTGCACGCTCCAGCGACCATCTTTACCGGCCTGGGTCTTGAGGGTCCGGGTCTCCAGCCTTGGGGGATTCTTTTCCACATACTGCATCGATACCGTGTAGCCGTCAGGGTCTTCGTCGGCATCGGAGTTCCCACCAGTCTTCTCCGCAGCCGACCTCCCAGCGGCGGCATCCTGGGTCATGGTAATCTTCACTTCAGCATTCGGCTTGGTCCATCCCCACAGGGTGATGGGTTTCTGCTGCTGCAAGACCATGTGGTCACTGATGATCCTGGCGAAACGAAGGGCTTCCGCATCCTGCGCAGTAGCCTGCGAGGCAAGTGCCATTACGATAAAAATAGAGAAAATAAATTTCATTTCTGTTCTGTTAGGATTGTCTGCAGGTTTGCGCGGCATTCGCGAACCGGTTTGGCGATTGGCCGTCGTGCAACCTTTGTGCTGCTGTTGGGCACGCTCCTGGAAGTGGCATTTGTATCAAGCGAGGCCTGGGGGGATTCCTCCTTCTTTCCGCAACCGACCACAAACAATCCAATGACAACTGGAATCAGTGCTTTCATCGTTGATGAGAATCCTATTCCGCCGTTCTGATTCAGAGAAGTTCAGAGGATTAGTCGCGGAGTTAACTGTGTAATCTGTGTCGAGAGATGTGAGATCTCCCGGAAGGCCTGGGTCTCACCATGATTGATGATTTACCTGATAAATTGTATGGGGCCCTTGCGCTTGGGCACGACGACAGCCTTATAGGTGCCTATGCCCCCCTGCTGGTTCGCGGGTCCGGTTTCGTCGAGGTCGGGATCCGAAATGCGGACAATCAGGGTGTTCTTATCAGCGACAATAGATTCGAACTGGGGTGAGTCGTACATGCTGTCGGACCGGATGGCTACCAGCATCATGTTATTCTCGAAATCGATGGCCGACTTCTTCAGTAAAGGGTCATCGCTGGGTGGGGCCGGGTTTGTCTTGGTGATTTGCCGCTGGGGGAGCCTGGCCACGAAGGCCCCGTAGTCGGCCTGGGTTCGGATGATTATCTCGGTTGGACCGGTGGCGGCGAAGCTGAACCCGTCGAGCGACCCTTGGTAACTCGCCGTCCCGATCCGCCCTTCGTAAGTGGCAATAACAGGGACAGCGGCCTCAACCTCTGCTTCAGCTACCTGCAACTCCTTCTTCTTCTCACACCCCACAACCAAGACACCGATCAAAACTGGAATCAGTGCTTTCATTGCTGAGAGAATCCTACCTCGGCGTTCTGATTCAGAGAAGTCCAGAGGATTATTACTTCGATCCCGGTGGGTTCGACAAATCGTCGGGAGATAGAAGGTCGATCGCCTGTGCTTAGTCTTCGCCCGCGCTTTTCCGGGGGTCGGCTGCCTTGTAGAGATCCTGAACGTCCTGTTCGTTCAGTGCCCGGCCGAAAAGTGCGAACTCCGCGAGGGCGCCCTTCAGAGGGGCAAAGAAGTCGCTGCGGGCCCCGAGAAAGAAGTCCTTTGACTGACCGGTGGTTGGTTTGATCTCCCCGTTGATTTCGAGTTGCCCATTCAGCCACGCCAGCACGCGTTGATCCTTTCTGACAAAGACGACATGGTTCCATCTTTCCGCCGGGATCTCAGTCTTGCCGATAAGGACCTGATCGGTCTCGTTTCCATTGAAAACGAGGAGTTTTCCGGGATAGCTGTCCCGGTAGACGCCCCCGATTCCCACATGGTCGCCAGGAGCCTGCTGGTTTCCGTCCGGGCCGCGGGAAAAAAGGTAGGCTGTTACGGGACGGGTCCGGATCGGAAGGTCGTTGCGGAACCAGAAGGAGGCAGAGTATTCGGTGTCGAGTGATGGAAGGGCTCCCCGTATCCGGCCGGCGTCACAAACGGCCCGGGTCTCAGGGTTGAATCGAATCACTCGCTCGACAGAGAGACCTTCGGGCTTGTGATCGAGCTTGTGATACCGAAGGGGTTTCTTGTCCCGGATGGCCGCCGTATGGTGGGCAGGCCACCCGGGGGGCATGGCGCGGGCGGCGGCGGCCCGCTCGGCCTGGCTACGTGCGGCCCGCTTCCCGGCGATTCCAGACCGTACCCACAGTTTCCGGCAGTCGGGAGGTGTGAGCGCCCGGTCCCATACGGCGATTTCGTCCAGTTTGCCCTCCAGTCGTTCGCCAAACCGGAGAGAGACCGGTTTCGATGGCGCGACCCTGGCCTCAAGTTCCGCCCACAGTTCTCCATTGAGATGGACCTGGAGGTGCTCCTTTTTCCGGACGAGGATGACCATGTTCCATTCGTCGGCGGGGAGGGAGGTTGATCCTTTGAGCTCGCCAAGGGATAATCGGCTCCTGTGACCCGCGCCCTGCCGGACAATGAGTTCCTGGCCCGAGGGAAGGCGGACAAGGCAGCCCTCACGTTCAGAGGCGCCGCTGCGTTCGCCCAGCCAGTACCACAAGGCCACGGTGAACTCCGATGGGAGCTGCAAGTCGGATTCGAGGTGACCCTCGACGAGGTGCATCGCCCGGTTGATGCGAGCGGTGCCTGAAAATGGTGAAGTGGTGAGTTTCCCCCCCTCGCCACACCCTGATCCGCTTCCCACACCGGGCAGATAAGAGGCGACCTTGCCCGTGATGCGGAGCGGAGCGTGGGTGAGGCCATGATTCGGTTTGGCGATCATTCCACCGAAGTCATCGAGGGGCCAATGGGCGCGGACCCCGGTGTCCCGGTATGCCGTGCTGGTAACCTGGACGGGATTCCGCTTGGTCCCGGCCACCTCTTCCAAGCCAGTCAGGAGGGTTTCCACGATCCGTGGTTCTGATGCGACCTCCAGCCCGGCGGTCCGGGCGGGCCAGGTGGTATAACCGCCGAGCAGGTGTTGCTCCGGGGGCGGGATGTAGCCCTCGGCTCCATTGGCCAGTTCGATGTTGAACTGACTCGCAAAGGGAGAACAGGCCTTCAGTTTCAGGCCTGTCAGGGCATAGACCTCGTTGGGCAGGGTGGTGATGCCGAGTTCTCCAATACGGATGGCCTGCAGCTTCAGTTCGGCCTTTTCCCTGTTGTTGAGGATTGCCGCCTCCGTTGCGTAGATATCCTGTTGGCTCCGTGGCAGTGAGTCGCCGAGTCGGTCCGTCCTTTCCCTTGCCCATTGCAGGCGCTCCGGGGTTGGACGTCGCCAGTCGAGAACCAGTTTCTTCTCCACCATCCGGAGCGGCACGTGATCCTTCCACTGGATCTGCTCATAGGCGCGCATGGCGTAATCCGCGACTGCTCCCGCGTAACGCTCCATCGACTGATTCCCACGCGCGGCACCGTAGTCCATCCACATCAGGTCGCCGCTGGTGCCCTGGGAGATCATTGCTACAAACGGTCCCTCACTGGACGGTTGGTGGAGAAGACGGGCCACGTGGCGGCAAAATGCACCGAAGTAATCCGCGGACAAGAGGCCGGAACCATAGTAGTGCTGCGAGTAATTGGCGAAAAACGCGAGAGGTCTGCCGTCCTCGGATTTCACGGCAAAGATGCTTAGTTCCGGATCCACGGGTCCGGACGGGCCAATGACATTTCTGCTGAGGTGCCCGGGATGCATGTTGGCATGCATGGTGGAACCGCCGAAAGGATCCTTTCCGGTTCGGTCCAACCGGAAGATCCACCGTCGGTTGTGGGTGTGCTTCCAGTCATCGATGGAGGCCCACCCGATACGAGCGGGCTGGAGATTGCCCAGGGCCTTGATCATGCACTCCGCGATCTTGCCGGGGAGCCATCTCGCGTAGTCCGGGTCCATCCGGCTCCCGAGGCAACCCATCGCGGCGGGGGCGCTGTGGGTGTGGGTGGCCGAGACCATCATGCGCGTGCTGGAAAGACCGGTTCTGTTCTCGACAAGTGCCTTGGCCTCGTCGACGAGATCGCGCGGCACCATGCAGGTGTCGACCACGCAGAAGATGACCTTCGTCTCGCCGTCATCCAGGGCGACGCTGCGGGCAAAGAGGGGATCGAGGACGCGGGTGGCCGAGCGCTCGGTGAACATCCCATTGACCCGGACCGGATAAGCGGGCGGAGAGATGTCGACCGCGGCCGAACCGGACTGGAATTCCTGTTCCGCCCACGCGCTGCCAAACAGAAGAACCCCGACAAGGGCTCGTCTCATCATGGATGAAACCATGACAGAGTTTATTGCCGGCCCCCATTCGAGCCAATGCCGAATGTCCGGGCTTTCCGGGGTGAGGGGAAAGTGAGGATTAACCTACTTTGATACCTGTTCGAGCAGTTGGCCGCGGAGTTCCGGGCCGCTGGAGTGCACAAGGTGCTGCTGGTCCTGCCTCAATCCTTGAGCAGGGTGAGATCCTGGGAGGGCTTCGGGTAGTTCTTTTTGGCGATGTAAGCCTTGGTCTCGGCAACCATTTCTTCCGTTACCACGAAGTGATAGTTCCGGTAGTCCTTGAGTTTGATCTGTCCGACGTAAAAGAACCCCCACTTGTCAAAGAAGTCGGTGAGGTCCACCTGTCCCACGTCGCAGCAGATCCGGATGAACTGGAACTGGTTCCGGATGGAGTCGTTTCCCCGTCCAGCATCGGGCCGGTTGCGCATCTCCTCCATGACATCGGGATAAAAGTCGGGCTTTCCGTTGCGCAGGAAATAGAGGTGCAACTGCCAGAAGGGAACGAGGCGATTGAACACATCAGGATCCTGCAGGTAGGAGATCCTGGGATTTGAATCGACGATCCTCTGACGGGCCTTGGCGTAATTTTTCTGCCCGGCCAGCCTGCTCTTGTTTCCCATCTTTCCGCGGGTGTACATCGAGAAGATGTTGCAACTCACTTCTGTCAGGCCTCCCCAGGTGATCTGGGGGCGCAGTTGCAACACGTGACCCGCTTCGTGGCAGAAGCCCCAGCAGGGATCTCCCTTGGTGACAACTTCCGGGTTGGCAACCATCCGCATGGTGCCCTTGTTTCCGAAGTAGGCCACTCCATCGCGGTCGCGGAACATGTAGTAGTTGTAGTTGACGCGTGCCAGGATGCGGTTGGGTGGGATCTTCTTGTATTTCACCAGTCCCAGCACGGTGTAGTGGTGCCGCAGCATGGTGTCGTAATTGTTGATCAGTTCCACACCCTTGCCGCGGGTGTGGACCTTGAACCACTCCACGGGGTAGGCGACCTGGATGTGTTTGCCGCGGGCATCGAGGATTGGGCTCACTGCATTGTCGAGGAGTCGGTTCCAATCCTCGTTGTCATGCCTGGTGACATCAAAGTAGCCATTGATTTCTCCGGTGGGAAAATGGACCGGCACGGCCGGGGCTTTTTCCGGATGATCGTCGTAGTAGCTGAGGTAGACGAGACCGCCTTTTCCAACCTCGATGACATTCACTCCGGGTTGGAGATCGATCACCTGGCGCTTCAGGCCCCATCCGTTCGGGTCCTTGGAGGGCTCAATACCGGGAGCGGGCTTGCGCATCCAGTCAGGTACGAGAAGGGAGAGTTTCCGGCCTCCAGAATCACCCGCCAGGACCACATGCTCTCCTTTGCCCAGGTAGATACCGGTGATGTTTTCGTAGCGACTGAAACCGTCCCCGAGTTTGATGGTGCGTTGCAGGGCCTGGGGAGAGGGGTAGGCCCTGTAGGAGGAGGCTCGATAGGTTGCGTCGTAGCCGCCGCCGAGAAGCTGCCCGGCCACATTCTTCAGCAGTTTGCTCCTGAACCGGGTCAGATCCTTCTTCTGCACCTCCTTCTTCAACTTCCGGCAACTCTTGTCCGTAAAAAAGGAGGTGTCGGCCCTGAGGGCCTCGGCATTCTGGGCGGCTCCGGACGGGAGTGCCCCGAGGGCCAGGAGAGCGAGCAGGAATAACGAACCAGTTGATCTTCGGGAGGGCATGGCGCAGCGTTCCCAGTCGAGCCTTCGTAGTCAATAGACGAAGCCCGGGAAGCGGTGGTTTTATCAGTTGGCCTTTACGAGAACGTTGTCGAGGTAGAAGCCGGCGAAGCTTTGGGGAATCGACTCGTTGCTGACGAAGCGAAATTCGATCCGGACCTTGTTCCCGTTGGCGGAAGCGGGCAGGAGGACGGGATCCGAGGTATCCCAGACGGCGTCGTTCCACTCAATGGCACTCACGAACTCCTCGATCAGGGCATCATTGTTGTCCGCGTCAAGCACCCGGATCGAGGCGGCGTCACCATCACCTTCCGTGTCACGCCATTGATGATAGGTGAGGGTCGCTCCAGTGGCTGGAACGGAGATGACGGGAGTGATGAGGGAAATGTCCTGTGAACTGGTGTAATCGCCGGCGATATTGGTTCCCACGCAATAGGGGATGCTGTGGGCGGCAAGGGGTCCGAACAGAGTGTCAGTGGGAACGCCAATCTCCCAGGCGGTGGTGTCCGCTCCGGTAGTTGTCCAACCTGGTGGGAGAGCGGCAGCGGCATCGAAGTCTTCACTCAGCAAGGTGCCGGCTTCCTCTTCCACAATGGCAAAAAAGCGCCGAGGGCCGACCAGGTTCACGCCGGTCAAAGTGTTGCTGCCCGTGCCTGATCCGGGAATGTTCTGGAAGAGATTCACCCCATCGTCATAGGTCGGCCAGGCGGAGGGAGAGGTCGTGAGGTCCGTGCTGCTGACGAGATCGTACTGTTTGTCAGCCTGGCTATTCCAGGAGAAGTCAAGGAGTCCGTTGCTCCGGGTAACCTTCAGGAGGATCTGGCCGGCGGGCGCTCCATTGCCAGGGCCGGGGAGATAGCCGAATGAAGTCACGGGTCCCTGCGAATCGTCGACCGTAGTGTTGTGATAGGTGGACCAGCCGAAGGCATCATCAGCGGGAGGATTGGGACTCTCAATGATGAAGGTTCCGCAGAGGCCAGCGAAGGAGAAGGGGTTCATTCCATTTCCGATCAACTGGGCGTTGTGATTCTTCTCAAATTGCCACACCGCAGTTCCGTCGGAAAGGGCGAGGGAATCATCGGTGCGGGAGGGAGGGCCCCAGAAAAAGACGGTGTGTTGGAACGTCCAGTAACCCGGGACATTGTAGTCGATTGGGTCGTGGAATTGATTGAGGATGGGATCCGGGTGTCCGCTGGTAAGGAGCCAGGCGCCGCCTACGCCGTGGGAGGGGCTGTTCTGCCAATCGCGGTGGTTGCCCCAGCCGTCCAGCCCCTTGTAAGCCATGGGGCTGCCCCACCAGTGCTCGAGGACGTCTTCGGCCCCGGTCTCGGTATAGTTGCTGGCCGCCATGTTCGTAATGGTATCGGCGTTGCTGACCCAGAAGGAGACATCGCGGGTCCATGACTTGTTCCCAGTTACGAGGTCATACCAGTACTGGTAGTCTCCATCAGGAGCCATGGTGAAACCAAGAAACTCGATGCGTGCCACCGAACGGTGGTTCGAGTCGGAGGGATCGTATTTGATGGAGTTGGTCCCCTCCAGAGCCATGACCTCGTCCAACAAGGGAAGGGCATGGGATTGTTGTCCGCTGGCAAGAAACAGGCAGGTCATGAGGACGGCCGTAGCCAGTAGGGAGGGACGGCAGGGTCTGGCAGGCATATTCCAGAAGCTTAGGCCGAGCCCGGCAGCACTCAATCTGAAGAGTACAGAAAAATCTCCGGCATCCCGGGAAGCAGCAGATTGTCCCTCAGGCTGTTCCCCGTGGCAGGGGAGGGGAGTGGGACCGGAAGGCTTAAATGAGGGACTTTTATAAACCTTCACTTTTCAGAAATAAGGGACAGGATATTACGTATCTACAGAGGATGCGAGCCCGTTGAGGGCAATCTCGACAGCTCTTTACATCACCCACCCATCAAATAATGAATATGAGAATGACCAAAGGAATAAATGTGCCCGCTGCTTTGCTCTTCAGTTTGTTGGTCCCTTTCCTGACGGCGTCCCTCGCCGCCGCTGAGGATGACGAGACTCCGCTTGAGAAGGAAATGGCGACGATCAGCACGGCCTACAAGCAGTTGGGTCGACAGGCGCGCAGGGAGGCTTACGACTTCGCGCGACTTACCACTCTTTTCACGGAGGCGAAAGCGGCGGTGGAGAAGAGCGTGTCTCTGGTGCCGGCGAAGATCGAGAAGATGACCGGAGCAGAAAAGGAGAAAGCCCTGGAAGGGTATAAGAAGGGAATGTCAGCGCTGTTGGGGGAAATCGATGCGATCCTGACCAGTTGCAAGGCCAAGGACGGAACCAAGCTCAAGGCGGCCTATGACAAGCTCAAGGAGGTGAAGAAAGCGGGGCACGAGGAATACATCGAAGACGAGTAGTCCGGCCCCTCTATTCTACGAAACAATCTCGGGTCAGGTTCCCTTCGGGAAGCCTGGCCCTTTTTTTTGTGATGATGGAGACTGCCCATCCCTGCCCCGATTCCTCACGGGACCAGCGTGGATGGTTGCCTCTGGGAGGTTGCGGGTGAATCTGGTGACAGGAAGGGCGGTCAGGCATCCCGGTGACAGCGGTGAGGCCTTCATTCCAGGAGGAGAGCAGTCGCTATCTCCTGATTCGCGGCGAGGCCAATTTCAAGATTACCGCCTGATGACCTGGAGGCGCAGGAATTCCCGGTTGCGGGCGCCAATTGGGAATGCCGATCGGTAGGTGTAGGTGGCTGTGCCGTCCCCATGGTTCTCGATGGAGACAAGGTGGGTGTCCAGGGAGTTCCAGTTCTGGAGATCGGGGGAGATCTCGGCGCGGTAGAGGGCTTCGTCAGCAGCAAGGTTTCGCCTGAAGGAGATGTCGAGATGGTTCCGGAGTCCGGCCCCCCCTTCGTTGAGGCTCGTCAGTCCGAGGGTGATGACCGGATCTTCGACGGGTTCAGTGTCACTGCTTCCGGTCGCAAATTCAAAGAAGGCGGAGCGCCCGTCCTGATCCGCGTCGATCCCGGGATCGCCTGCGAATGGAACCGAATCATCTCCACCGGGGGCCCCTCCCAAGGCTACGCTGGCGCGCCAGTTCCCGGGAATCGAGTGATCGGGGTTGCTGGTTGGGGAGGAGAGGACCAGGGAGAATCCCAGTCCGTCGGGACTGGGAGGCCAGGGGAGGCTGTCACCGTAGATGAAGCGCCGGATATCCCTGTGATCCTGTCCCTGGAGGGCGATCTCCTCTCCGTTATTTGAGAGATTCCCGGCAAAAAATCCAGGTGCGATGGTGATGCCTTCGGAGGGATAGGTTTCGGCGAAGACGGCCTCGTTCCTGGCGATGACCACGCGCTGGAGTGGAGCGAGGACGAACCCCGCGGGAAACTGGTAGGTAATGCCGGCGTCGAAATGGACATCAGTCAGGTCAATGTTCCCCGTGGGGCTGATGTTCATCAGTTCGATGTACTCGGAATCCTCGCTCGCTCCGATCGGGTTGTACATGATCTCGGTGATTGCCAGGTTTCCGGGAGAGGCGGGTGTGCCCACAATAAAGGAAGCCTCGGTCAGGGCAGACCACTCCGAGCCATGGAATATCCGGGCCTTGACCGTTTCAGTCCGGGTGAGGGTGATGGGGGCGGGAGGATCGCTAGGCTTGAAGCCCGAGAGGCGGACATCAAGGCCGAGGTCTCCACTTCCGGTGCTGGACTGGTGTAGTTCCACCGCCAGGATATTACTCCCCTCTACCAGATCCCCCGGAGTTAACGGATAATCGATGGTGTAGATGTTGCTTTCGTTGCTTCCGGATTGTCCAGTTGAAGCCAAGGTGCTGTATGCGACCGTGCCGGCGGGCATGTTGGTACGGCCGATCTCGCGCCCGTTGAGGTAAAGAATGGCCCCATCATCGCGTTTCACGTCCGCGGTGAGCCTGATGAAGGAGTTTGCGTCGGTAGCGATGAAGCTTTTCCGGAAATAAACGGTAGGATGACGATTTCCCGAGGGGCCAATATCAACGATGGTGGCGAGCGATTCGCCTGAGATATCCGTGGTGCTGTCGCCCCCGAGCATGGCCGGACCGGCTCCCCAGGCGGCATCGTTGAATCCGGGATGCTTCCAGTCAGACGAACTGTAGGAGGCGTGACCCACCACTACGTTGCTGGCACTCAGACTGGATCCAGCATCGAGGTAATGCCAGTCCGCAGCCTCAAAGTCGAGCAGGGTGTCCAGTCTGATGCCGGTTGGAAGTGATTGTGCGGTTGGGTTGACGGCTCCTCCCTGCTGACGGGGGTCTGAGCCATCGAGGGTATAGTGAATGGTGCCCTCCGCTCCGGTGATATTGAGTTCAAATCCGTCAGGAACGACTCCGCCAGATTGGCTTAGAATGGGTGCATCAATACCGGGAAAGAGATCATTGGCACGTAGTTCCCGGATAGTGGAGCGGCTGTCGTTCTGGTCGTGGAGAGTGGGGATGTAGTTATTGATGACGTTGTCGCGTTCCACCACCCAGTGCTGTTCGCGGGTGAAATAGATCGGGTTGTTGACGGTGGGTGGGTGGTAGTCGGCATTGATATCACGGGACGATCCGGGGGTGTTTCCGTAGGGCGTGGTAGCCTGAGTGTCACCCCAGCGAGCTGACTCGGCCACGATGGCCTTGTCGATCCGGTTGGCGAGTCCGAGGTATCGGTCTATGGAAGCCTGTTCGCTCAGAGCCCCTTCGTTGAAGAGGTGCTTTTGTACGCGGTCCGCGAAGAGCATGCGGAATTCAGCGTTTCGACGCAGTCGCTGGAAGGGTGCGCCTGCCCCACTGGAGCTACCGTAGCGGTTCCAGGAGAACTTATCGAGGACGATCTCCTGATCCCAGCACCAGAAACGGTATTTACCATCGCCGCTTCTGATATTGGCGGCGGCGTCACCATTGTGGTGCGGCCAGTCCTCCGAATCGGCATAAAAGTGGAGGAGCATGTAATCCGCGAAGTTAACTACATCGAGGTAATTCTTGATGGAGTTGTAGACCCTGTTGTCCGCAATGTTGCCGTTGGCGATACTCATCATCCGGTTCCAGCGGGATCCGCCCCCACTGAGATCCTTGTTGACCTCCCAGTCCTCCTTCGCGCCGCCGAGGTGTTCAGCCCAGAAGTTGTCCTCTAGACGCTCGGTGAGGTTATGGAGGCCGAAGTAGAGCCCGTTGACGTAGAGATGGACGAAATTCCCGTGGCTTGAGGGCTGCCCCATGTCCCGCAAGCTCTCTTTCATCCAGACGTCGCGGATATACTGGGAATCATTCGGGCGGTAGCGCGAACTGCCCCAGGAGACAAGGCCCCAGGAATCGGTGAAGCAGGCTCGCAGGACGAGCTTGTTGAACCGGTCGACCGGGGATTCCGGAAAGAGGGGGTATTCCAGACGGCCAGGCCCGCCAAATTCAGTGGTGAAGGTCACGCGAAGGGAATGTTTCTGCATGCGGTAGGGACGGCGGCTGGCATTCCCATGAACCTCGATCTTGGCGTCGACCTGGAATCCAGGTTCCCCGTCGGGACGAATATACTCAACGGAACAGGGGCGTTCGAAACGGCTTTGCGGGTTGGAATACATGCCGGTGTTGGGCGAGGAGTTGTCGTTGAGAAAATCGGACGGCTTCATCGCGATCGAAACCGAGGGAATATCGAGGAGGGCTTCCGCTACGCTGTAGCCCGGGAGCGTGTTGTTGACGACGCGCCGGTCCATCGCGTAATCGGCAGGCACGATGGATCCGGCATCGGAGCTGTAGTTCCAGTCGGTGGGCCAGCCGCGCGGGGCCGCAGGTTGCCGGGCGACTCTGTCGACGAAGATATACGTCTGGGTGTCTGTGTTGGTCGAAAGCCAGTCCGCCTTGTAGGCGACTGCGCGCAAGGTGGTGGTGGTGTTGATGGAGACCGGTTCACTGTAGATCGTGCCACGGGTAGGCGATGGTTTCGAGCCGTCGGTGGTATAGCGGATGGTGGCGTCGCGGGTATCGCTGGAGATGGAGACTGAGATCGGGGCGCTGTAGAATCCGCGATCGACATCGAATCTGGTGTCCTTGACTACCCCCGGGAATCCGTTCCCGTTGGCAGCCCCGGGGGTAGGGGGACTGAAGAATCGAGGGGAACCGGTGTCGGCCTGTGAACCGTAGGAAATGTCGGTGAACTGCCCGGGGAAGGAGGGGTGGAAGGCGTCATCGATGGTCGCGCCGTCCGGGCGCACGATGGCGAGGTATTCACCGACGGCGTCGAGCTTGAAGTTGGTATGCGGATTTCCCTCGGGATCGACCTGGTTGATTCCGGAAGCGAAGACCACGAGGTAGTCATTTCCGGAGATGACAACGTCCGGGAATGCCCACTTGGTGAGTTTGTCGGGATCGTCGGTCAGGTAGTAGGAGCTGAGATTGAACGCGAGGGGATTGGGGTTATAGATCTCGATCCAGTCCTCGCGGGTGTCGAATCCGTCCCGCAGGCCGGTTCGATTGCCTGCAAGGATCTCGTTGATAACGAGAGGGAGGAGGAGATCGGGGAAGTTGGCCGGATTGTTCGGGTCAGAGCCTCCGTTGATTTCAACCGGATCGCCGAAGCCGTCCCCATCGCTGTCGACCATGTTGGGGTTGGTGAGATGTCCGTTGTCGAGCGAGATTTCAGTTGCATCATCAAGGCCGTCCCCATCGGTGTCCCTGAGGAGGGGGCTGGATCCGGGATTCGTCGCTCCATTGAAGACTCCGCTCCCGTTTTCGAGGTCGTCGTTCAGTCCGTCGCCATCCGTGTCACTCCTGACAGGGTTGCTGCCGAGGGTCTGCTCCTGCAGGTTGTTGAGGAGGTCGCCGTCATTGTTGCCGACTCCCGTGGCGGTGGTGACGTTGCCGAACCAGGTGAGTTCCCAGCCGTCATCGAGGCCATCGAAATCGGAGTCGTTGACCAGTTCCAGGGGAAAGGCCTTCTGGTAAGTGTGCCCGAGGAGATCGGTGGTCTGCACCCGCACGGAAAGGATTGTCCCGGCGGCAAAGGTAGTGAGGTCACGGTTGGTGTGGAGTTGATCGCCCACAATGTCGAACTCTCCATTGTGATTGTCCCCGGCGCCGGGGATCAGACTGTATGTGAAGGAATCCCCGGGGGTGATATCCGTGGAAGTCAGGGTTCCGACCACGGTTCCCACGATGGCACTGTGCGAGACCGTGTTACCGGAAAGGGCGAGGTCGGTAGGAGAATCCGGAGGACTGGTCTGGGTGATTTCGAAGCCGTTAATGACCGCGAACTGCGCGTGGACCGAGGTGGCCGACAACGGGATCACACGCAGGATGAGATCCTGCCCGGGCATGGCCTGGAAATCAAATTCAACGGTGGAAGGCAGGGTTTCGGGGTGGGGGCCGCCATAGGTCTGAGTGCTGGCAGGATTGCCTCCCGGGGAGCTATCGGTCTGCCGGAAGGCACCTCCTGCTTCCGGGCCCTCTACCAGGGTATAGGAGCCGCCTCCATTGGTGGAATACTCGACCAGGAAGAGCCCGTTCATGTGCTCGGTATCATGATGGAAGGAGCGCCAGTGATAGGTCGCAGCCGGCAGGTTCTCGAGGGTGAAGGTGATTCGGGTGGGGGTGCCGTTCACGCCGTCATAGTCACCATTCCCGCCGTTGCCGCTGCGGGTGTCGACCCCGATCCAGTCGGTGACGAGGTCCAGTTTGCTCCCGGTCCAGTTCCCGTCGTTGCCGCTGCCGCGGTCAATCATCTGTTGCACGCGTCTGTCGCTGGAGTCCGGGAAATCGACCGTAAGGGAGATGGTGGTTCCGAAGACGCTATAGTCACGGGGAGAGAGGAAATCGGAGGTGCTCTCATGGGCCGCGTCGTAGGAATGGTAGCCGGTCTCGGGGTGCGGTCCTCCGTCGTTGCTGGTTGAATTGAAGTCGATGAAGAACTGGGCGGAGCAAGGTGAGGCATGGGCGGCGAGCAACAGGATGCCTAGGATGGGTTTGCGGAAGTTCATCAGGGGGTCCTCAGGAACCTAGCGGCCTGGTGGGGGAATCGCAACTTTTCCGGGGCGCCGTTTCCGTGCCTTGCCCCCTCATCCAGAATATGAAAAAGGCCGGCGGGAAGCCGGCCTTTTGAAGGATCGATTCTGTTCGATCAAGGGTTAGCGACGACGCCGGGCGAGCAGGCCCAGCCCGATCAAGCCCAACAGAGCGGTCGAGGGCTCAGGAACGGCGTTGAGGGGAGTCGCGAAGTCGATGGCGTTGATGAGCGCCTGAGTGCCCGCCGGAGTCATGTTGGCGAGATCGTTTGCGCCGTTGTTGCCGGCGTTCGGGTCATTGTCCGTGTTGAAGAGGAGGCGAATTCCCGGGAAGGTATCCACATCCGCAGCGGCGGGATTACCCGGGGCGGATCCGATGGACCAGTAGGCAGCGAGGGTATCACCTCCCACGGTCGCCAGAATGGTCCCCCCACCAAAGGCGGTCGACCCTTGTCCGAGACCATTGAAGTTATCGGCGGCCGCGGCCACCGCGGAGAGCAAGTCGTGCGGGCCAGCCGCCAGACCAAGGATGGATGCCCCACCAGCGGTCACGAGTGACTCATCACCGCCGATCTGCTGACCTGTCGTCGTGCTGCTGCCGTGCCAGCCCATACGATTGCCGTTCTGGCGCACGGTGTAGCTGGTTAAGCTGACCACCGGGATGGTGAGCGAGTTGTAGCCGGAAGCATCGAAGTTGTCGTAATGGCCGCTCGACAGGGATCGTCCAATGACCACGACATCGGCGGCACCGCCACCCGCAAATGCTCCCGTCCCATTGAGGGCGTCCTGAGTTCCGGCGGCATTGAAATTTGCCCAATTCGAATGCCGGATCTCGGTCACATTGGTAAAATTGGTGGAGAGGAAGGTTTCGATGTTCCCCGCTGAGTCTGCTGGAACCAAGTCGGAGAGCATGATGACCAATGCCGAGGACGGAGCGGTGCTGAGGCCGAGGACGAGTAAGGATGCCAGGGCGCCAAGTTTGTTGTGGATCTTCATGAGAGTGGTGATTCGCGCTGAGTGAGATGACAAAAACCGTAGAGATTAGTCAAGGAATACTCAGAGCCTTTAGCTTTCCAAGCCCTTAAAGTTTCCTGACTGGAAATGCAAGACATGTGATCAGGTGGCCGGGAGCAAAGAGAAACCCGCTGTTTGCCGGGTCAGGGGGCACAGTGCTCACTTCCGGAGGAGGGTGCTCAGCATCTCCGAGGTCACCGCGAGGGAGATTTCCAGGCTATCGCGTGAGATGCGCCGCAGATTGTCCGTCTCGGTGTGCCACCATCCGAACTGACTGAAATCGCCGATGACATCGATGGTGGGGATGCCGGCATTGTTGAGTGCGACGTGGTCGTCCATGATGGGATTGAGGCTCCTGGTGAAGCGATCCAAGCTGCTGGTTTTACGGGCGGCGTCCAGGAGGGCGTCCTCAAGGAATGATGGAGTGTCGGAAGGATAACGGATTTTCAGATCCTTGTGCCCGATCATGTCCAGGATGATTCCAAATGAAGGGCTTCTGGCGGCGGTGCGCCAATGCTGCGCGTAATGCCTGCTCCCGTAGAGACCATCACTGGGACTGATGTTCTGCCCGAAGGCTTCCTCACCATCGAAGAAAACGAGTTCGATCCGGGAAGCTTTTCCGGGGTCGTCCCGGAGCTGGCGGGCTAACTCGAGGATGACGCCCACCGCGGAGGCCGCATCATCAGCCCCGGTGAATCGTCGGCCGGGGTAGAACTTGGAATCGATGTGGGCACCAAGCAGGCCGTCGATCTGATCCTCGGTGGCGGACCCAAACCGGGCGATGAGGTTAATGAAACGCAACTG